>ERZ791773.75-NODE-75-length-61643-cov-5.387592_pt1 | contig 61643 bp, 60 predicted proteins | sample MGYA00509948_ERZ791773 | MGnify/ENA primary metagenome ERZ791773 (study PRJEB30046, sample SAMN00791987) | human gut metagenome | study: EMG produced TPA metagenomics assembly of the A metagenome-wide association study of gut microbiota in type 2... | reverse complement strand
CAATATCCTCGGTAGTGACTTTCCCTGTAATATCCCTATAGGCTTCTTTTATTCCATTTTTGACCGCCCACTTAACTATAAAATATAATGCAAGTAAGACGATTAGTGCTGTGCCAAAACTAATTCCTAATTCTTCAAACATTTCATTACCTCTGTCAATCCCGATTTAATCAATTATCCTTCACATCTAATCCACTGTCTCAAATCGTGACATCTAATCCGAGGTTACAACCTGGCACACATTTTGCGGTGGATATGTTTCCATATAAGAAAACCGAGCTTTTTCAGAAGTCTGGCTTCAAATCCAAACCTCCGAAAAAGCCCGGAAATACGCCGCTTTCTGGCACTTGATTTTATTTCCTTGACATCAAACAGACCGTCTCTACATGTCCGCTCCACGGGAACATATCCACAGTTTTTACCCGTTTCACCTCATATCCTCTCTCTCCAAGATACTTCACATCCCTGGCCAGAGTCGCGGAGTCGCAGCTGACATATACGACTTTCTCCGGTGCCATCTTTACGATGGTGTCCAGGCAGACGCTGTCGCAGCCTTTTCTTGGCGGATCTACCACAATGGTGTCGGCGTAGACCTGGTTCTTTTCATACTGTTCCGGCAGTACCTCCTCCGCTTTTCCAACAAAGAACTCGACATTTTCAAAATGGTTCAGCTTTGCGTTGGCACGGGCATCATCAATCGCCTGCGGAATAATCTCTACGCCATATACCTTCTTTGCTTTCTGCGCCAGAAACAGGGAGATGGTTCCGATACCGCAGTAAAGATCCCACACGGTTTCCTCACCGGTCAGGCCTGCATACTCCAGCGCGGTTCCGTAAAGCTTCTGGGTCTGCACCGGATTGACCTGGTAAAAGGACAGTGGGGAGATGCGGTAGCAGACATTTCCGATATAATCGGTGATATAGCCCGGCCCGTACAGATTTACAATCTCTTTTCCCATGATGACATTGGTCTTTTCCCGATTGATACTGCAGGAAATGCTTGCCATGTGGGAAGGGAAGAGCTTCACCAGGCGCTCCACCAGCACCTCCGGTGCCTTTAGTTTCTCCACATCGCCATTCAATACCAGACAGACCATCAGTTCTCCCGTGGTAAAGCCCTTGCGGATCAGCACATGGCGGACAAGTCCTTTATGGGTTTCTTCCTCATAGGGCGCGATATGATATTCTTCCATAAAACCGCGGATGCAGTCCAGGATCGGCTGATTTTCTTCCACACCAAGCAGACAGTCCTCCTGCTCAATGATAGCGTGGGTCCTGCCTGCATAAAAGCCTGTGATGATGCGTCCGTTTTTATCTTTTCCAAACGGGAACTGTGCTTTATTGCGGTAACGCCAGGGCTCTTCCATGCCGATGATCGGCTCCATCGGAATCTCGGTCAGTCCGCCGATGCGGCTTAAATTATTGCGTACTTTGTTTTCCTTAAACTTTAACTGTTCTTCATAGCTCATGGCCTGAAGCTGACATCCGCCGCACTGGCGGGCAGACGGACAGCGTGGGGTAACGCGGCATGCTGATGGTTCCAATACCTGCATCAGACGCGCAAAGCCGTAAGACTTCTTCGTTTTCATGACCCTGGCTTCCACCACATCGCCGATCACGGCATCCTTTACAAACCAGGTGAAGCCGTCGGTCTTTCCGATTCCTTCCCCTGTATCGCTCATATCCTCTATCTGAACCTGAAATACATCATTCTTTTTCCAATCCATGTTTTTATCCTCTCATCTCACTTCAATCCAACCAGGAATCAATATCCCTGACTGTCCGAACCAGAGCATTTCTCCGCCCAGCTTTCTTCCTCCCATTTTACGGGTTTTCCCGCTCCTGCGCAAGCATTCCCACAGTATCCTTTCAAAAACTTTAGCATACCCCTTCTTTTCTGTAAGATTTTGTTTAGAAACTTCCTGGTTTCTTCACAATCTCCTCAAACTTTAGACACATTTTTCTAGTATCATAAAGCCATGATGTGAGGGAAAGAAACAAAGCAACCTCATCATCATAATGAACAGAAGTAAACGAACATGTTCATTATACACCAATATAAGAGAGCCCGGCGGCACCAAGCGCGCAACCGCTGCCGGGGTCGTCCAATAACAATCCGTTATCCATCTGCTATGATGGAACAAACGGTTCCCATATATCGATACTTTACATTACCTCTTTCCCCTTTTTAATCAGAAAACGCGCCCAAGCAGGCGCGTTTTCTGATTTTTTATGTTCTGTTTCAACAGTCTGTCGTCTTGCGGATATTCGTCTCCAGCAGCCGGTTATATCCCAGCCATCCCTGGTTATCTCCCGCGCCCCGCAGCACCTCGATCATCGTCTCCATCTTCGCGTCAGCGTTGTCCGCGAAGTTCAAAGCCATAGCCTCTAACAGGGCCGGTTTCTTTGGGGAACCATACTCCAGCTCACCGTGATGTGCCAGAATGCAGTGCTTTAACTCGGTTGCCAGCTTCGGCGGAAAACCTTCGATGGTGCGCATCCGTTCGCTGACCATCTCGGTACCGATGATGATGTGGCCAAGCAGCTGGCCGTCATCGGTATAGTCATTCTCCGGGAATACGGAGAGCTCTTTGGTCTTTCCAATGTCGTGGAATATGGCCGCGGTAAGAAGCAGGTCACGGTTTAACATCGGGTAGGCAGCTGCAAAGTAATCACACATCTTGGTGACGCTTAACGTATGCTCCAGAAGGCCGCCCACAAAACCGTGATGCACGCTCTTGGCCGCACTGTGGAACTGAAATGCTTTCGCGAAATCCGGGGCACCGAAGTAGCTGTCCAGAAGCTTTCTCAGATACGGATTCTTTACAGAAGCAATGAGTACCAGCAGCTCGGAATACATCTGTTTGACATCTTTTAAGGATACCGGAAGATAATCCGCCGGAATGTACTCGCCCTCATCTGCCTTGCGGATCCGCTTGACATTCAGCTGCTTTGCTCCCATGAACATAGTCACATCCGCATCGATGTAAACATAATCCAGCGCCTCAAAATTACCGACTCCCGGAGAACCCAGATCCCACAATTTCGCATCCACAGTGCCTGTCTTGTCCTGAAGAACCAGATTTCCGTATTCCTTGCCATTCTTGGTCAGTGCAATCTGCTTGCTTTTGCAAAGATACACATCGGAAATGTGCATGCCTTCTCTGAAACCGTCAATATACCTCATATCTTTCCCTTTACTTTCTATTCTATCATTTTTATTGTTCTGTTTTGCCGCCCACTGCGGCGCGTTTTCTAACTCATTTACGCGTCCGTCAGCGGCTGCCTACCGTCACGTCAAACTCCAGTTCCGTGTAGGTGTCCCGACCATTGCGCGCTACCGTCACATGAATGATCTGCCCGCAGGTCATCTTGTCCAGTGCGGCCTGGTATTCTTTCATGGATCTCACCGGATTTCCATTGATATGCGTGAGGATATCACCATTCTGGATGCCCGCGTTATATGCCGGTTTTTCCGTCACGGCATTCACCACGTAAACACCTTCCGGCAGACCATTTGCCACCTGGACATCTGTCACTTCCTGGCCTACGATTCCAATGCATGGAATTGCCTGGCCATTGCTGAGCTTCTCCAGGATTCCCTTATAATCGGAAATGCCAAAGATTTCTGTTACCTGACTTTCGGTTCCTGAATTATCTGCAGGTACCTGGGCCCAGCCCACCAGTTCTCCATCCGTATTGATCAAAAACGTACCGCATTCCGCATTCGCCAGAATATCGGAATACAAAATGCGGCAGTGCTGATCCACCATGGGACTGCTTTTCACCACATACGAAACAAAACCATAATCCAGGGAATGAACCACCCCCGCCGGGCTTCCTACCGCCGCAAGCAGATCTCCCTGCCGCACCTGATAGGAATTGCCAAGGGCCATCGGCTCCAGATCCCGCAGCTGCGATGAATCTACATCTCCTGTGCTGATGCTGACTATGGCCATTCTGGATATGGCATCCTTCTGTTTCATATGGCCATTTACATCTTTTCCATTTTCAAAGGTCACTTTGATGGAATCTGCCTGCTCCACCGCAGCCTCTGGTGTCAGAACCAGAAGCTCCTGGCTTGTCTTTGCGATGATGACCCCGGCATACAGACCTGTGGTTTCTACCGGATTATCAAACCAGTCTGTATTCTGCTGAACTGAATGAACCACCACCACGCTTTTGTCCGCAGTCTGGGCTCTTGCCCGCAGGCTGTTTAACAGCGAACTCAGGTCGTCTACTGTATAACGGTAATGCTCCAGCGCAGTCTGGACCATTTCCTCTACCGGCTCTGTCTCCGTCTCTGCCGCGCTTTCTGTCTCCTGCGCTTCTACAGAGGATTCCACTTCGTCCTTCGGAATGGAGATGGCAGACGCAGTTGGCCGGTTTCCCTCCGACAACTGTTCCAGGATCGGCCTGGTCAGCGCAAAGCACACCGCTGAAACCACACCAAATATCACACCGGCACAGGCTGCTGTTGCCATCTTTGTTGCAATCTGCTTTTTGCTGGGCGCCGGCTTTATAATCTTTTCACTGATAAAATCACGGTCATTCTTTTTTTCAGGTTTCTTTTCTGGATCCTGTATTTCAGACATTCATGTCCTCCTTACTTCATAATCCCCGTGACTGTTCAGTACCGTTACAGTCACCCTCCCGTATGCATCACTTATGCATTATCTTTTATTATAAGGTTTTGGGGCAATTTACGCAACTAAAAAGTGTTGTCCGCCCTTTCGCCGCCGTGCATTTCATGTTATAATCAAAAGCGCCTGAAGTTCTTCCCTCAGGCAGTTTTCCGCTATCAATAAAACACAATCGAGGATTTTTATGAACCAGAAAGTATTAAAAACATTAGAATATAATAAGATCATTACCCAGCTGACCAGCTACGCAGCTTCCACGCCGGGAAAGCTTCTCTGCCAGAACCTGCTTCCCATGAGTGACTACCATGAGATCGTGCAGGCCCAGACAGAGACCAGCGACGCCCTCACCCGTGTCCGCATGAAGGGCAGTCTTTCTTTAAGCGGTGTCCGCGATGTGCGCGATTCCTTAAAACGCCTGGAGATTAGCAGCGCTTTAGGCATTCCGGAGCTGTTATCCATCAGTTCCCTGCTTACTGTGGCAGCCCGCGCCAAAGCATATGGCCAGCATGAAGAATCCGAGGAATTTCCGGATGACTCCTTAGACTCTATGTTCCGCAGCCTGGAACCGGTCACATCCGTCAACAATGAAATCAAGCGCTGCATCCTCTCTGAGGATGAGATCAGTGACAACGCGAGCCCCGGCCTGCATAAGGTCCGCCGCTCCATGCACGGCATCAACGACCGCATCCACACGCAGCTCAACAGCATCTTGAACAGCTGCCGCTCTTATCTGCAGGATGCCGTCATCACCATGCGTGACGGACGCTACTGCCTGCCGGTCAAGGCTGAGTACAAATCGCAGGTAAACGGCATGGTGCATGACCAGTCTTCCACCGGCTCTACCCTGTTCATCGAGCCTATGGCAGTCATTCAGCTGAACAATGAACTGCGCACCCTGGAGATTCAGGAACAGAAAGAGATTGAGGCCGTCCTGGCCGATCTAAGCGGTCAGCTCATGCCTTACACCGAGGAGCTGGCTATTGACCTGCAGATTCTTTCCCAGCTGGATTTCATTTTTGCGAAGGCAGCGCTGTCCCGCCACTTTAAATGCAGCGAGCCAAAGTTCAACACCGAAGGCCGCATCCACATCAAGGATGGCCGCCATCCGCTTCTGGCCCCCCAGAAAGTGGTTCCTATCACCGTATGGCTGGGCACTGATTTTGACCTGCTGATGGTCACCGGCCCAAACACCGGCGGTAAGACGGTTTCCTTAAAGACCGTTGGGCTCTTTACTTTAATGGGACAGGCTGGCCTGCACATTCCGGCATTTGAAGGGTCTGAGCTGGCCGTGTTTGAAGAAGTATTTGCCGATATCGGCGATGAGCAGAGCATTGAGCAGAGCCTTAGTACCTTCTCCGCCCACATGACCAACATCGTACACATTTTAAACCAGGCAGACAGTCATTCTCTCTGCCTCTTCGATGAGCTCTGTTCCGGAACCGACCCGACTGAGGGTGCCGCACTGGCCATTGCCATCTTAAATTTCCTGCACAACATGAAATGCCGCACCATGGCTACCACCCACTACAGTGAGTTAAAGATCTACGCCCTCAGCACTCCGGGCGTGGAGAACGCCTGCTGCGAGTTCGATGTGGCTACCCTGCGCCCGACCTACCGCCTGTTAATCGGCATCCCGGGTAAGAGTAACGCCTTTGCCATCTCCAAAAAGCTGGGCCTGCCGGACTACATCATTGATGACGCGAAGACGCATCTGGAGTCCGAGGATGAAACCTTTGAGGATGTCATCAGCCGTCTGGAGGAAAACCGGGTCACCATCGAGAAGGAGCGCGCGGAAATTGAAAGCTACAAAGCCGAAATTGCCCGCCTGAAATCCGGCCTGGAAAAGAAGGAAGAACGCTTCGACGAGCGCAAGGATAAGATGATCCGCAAGGCCAACGAGGAAGCGCAGCAGATCCTACGGGAGGCAAAAGAAACAGCAGACCGCACCATTAAGAACATCAACAAGCTGGCTGCTTCCTCCGGCATCGACACCAAGGCCCTCGAGGCAGAGCGCACAAAGCTGCGCGACAGCTTAAAGAAGGTCGAAGGCGGCCTCTCCTTAAAGCAGGAGACCAAGAAGCCGCACAAGGCCATCAACCCGAAGACCCTGAAGCTGGGCGACGGCGTGCGTGTGCTTTCCATGAACTTAAATGGTACCGTCAGCAGCCTTCCTGACGCCCAGGGAAACGTATTTGTCCAGATGGGCATTCTGCGCTCCAAGGTAAACATAAGCGATCTGGAGCTGCTGCAGGAAAATTCCGTCAGTGGTCCGGGACTGGAATCCCGCAAAAAGGGCAGCGGAAGCAGCAACATCAAGATGTCCAAATCCTTCGGCATTTCCCCGGAAATCAATGTGCTGGGCATGACCGTAGACGAAGCCGTGGCACAGCTTGACAAATATCTGGATGATGCCTATATTGCCCACCTGCCGCAGGTACGCATTGTACACGGAAAAGGTACCGGAGCCCTGCGCGCCGGCATTCACAAACATTTAAAACGCCTGAAATACATCAAGGAATTTCACCTGGGCGGCTTCGGGGAAGGCGACGCAGGCGTAACCATCGTAGTATTCAAATAATCGGGAGGAAAAAGACATGGCTGAAAAACAGCGGATTTTGATCGTAGATGATGATGAGAACATTGCGGAACTGATTTCTCTCTATCTGATGAAAGAATGCTACGAAACCTACATTGTCAATGATGGTGAAGCAGCACTGAAAATCTTTCCGGAATTTAAGCCAAACCTGATTCTTCTGGATCTGATGCTTCCGGGTATTGACGGCTACCAGGTCTGCCGCGAGCTGCGGGCCACTTCCCAGGTGCCGATCATTATGCTCTCCGCAAAAGGTGAGATTTTCGACAAAGTACTGGGACTGGAGCTGGGTGCCGATGACTATATGATCAAACCCTTCGACTCCAAAGAACTGGTGGCCCGGGTCAAGGCGGTACTGCGCCGCTATCAGGCTGCTCCGGCACCTGCCGCACCAGAACCGCCCCAGCAGGGCGAATACGTGGAATACCCGGATCTGACCGTCAACCTGACCAATTACGCCGTCACCTACTGCGGTCATTCCGTGGAGATGCCCCCAAAGGAACTGGAACTGTTATACTTCCTGGCATCGTCACCAAACCAGGTCTTCACCAGAGAGCAGCTCTTAGACCATATCTGGGGCTACGAATACATCGGAGACACCCGTACCGTGGACGTACATATCAAACGTCTCCGGGAAAAGATCAAGGATCACGCCAACTGGGCCCTGACCACCGTATGGGGCATCGGATACAAATTCGAAGTACGCAAGTAAAAATATAAATCATAGTCACGAAAGGTCCGAAGCAGGCCGGGGTGGTAAAAAGCTGAAATTCCCGGCTTTTGATCAATACCGTTCTGGCTGATTTTATTTCTCTCGTAGCGGGGCCAATACAGTAGAAGCCGGTTATCCCGGCATTCCGCGGAGCATAAATATGGGTATACGTGTCCGGCTATGCAGCGACTGGTGTTTGAGGGAGGCGGACGGCGAGTCCGACTATCCGCAAACATCTGTCAGCTGCATCGTCCGAACACAATACCCATATTTTGCGCAGCGGTATGCCGGGATTACCGGCTTCGGACCTGTAGTGGGTTCTGTCTCTATATTACTTTTTACTGGATCCAGGCTCCGTCTCCTCCGACGTAACATCCGTCCGGAGTCCGGCTATTTACAAGCATGGCTCCGGTGCTGTCCGTGTAATACCATTTTCCGTTATCCTCAATCCATCCGCAGCGCAGATAGCCATTCATTCCGAAGCAGTACCAGATTCCATCTATCTGCACCCAGCGGCCCACCGGGTAGCTTCCATCTTTAAACTGGAACCATTTGCCGCCCTGATCAATGCACCAGTGGTTGCCCCGTGCGGTGGAAAAATCCTGTCCGCTGCCTGCTGCCACACCGGGACCGCCGGTGCTGGCCGGATTCCTTCCAGTATCCCCGGGGCCTCCGGAAACATATTTTCCATCTCCGGGACCTCCGGAATAGCTGTGGCGGTAATCATAGCTGAGATCATCTGCTTCCTCCGCAGTCAGAAACATGGTATCGGAGCTTACCCACTCTCCCTTTGCCGATCCGCTTCCCACTGCGCGCACCATAAAGCAGTAGTTGCCTCTGCGGGTCATGTGACCGGCAAAATCATAGGAATTATCGTAGACCGATACGGTACTCATCACAGAAGAATCGTTCCGGTACAGCTTCACCTGATAATACCGGGCTGACGTGTTGTCCGTCCAGGTACCGCTGCCGGAATCTCCGTCCCATCTTACATTCTCTACATTCAGATCCGTACCGGGATCCGGTGCCGCAAACCCGCTGACTGCTCCGGCCAGGCTCATCCCCATGGCAAGCAGCATGCCTGCAATATATTTCCCTGTTTTTTTCATACGCATTCTCCTTCTTTGCTCTTACAGATTCGTTGCCAGGGGCAGGGAAAAGATAAACTCCGATCCCACGCCTTCTGTGCTGACTACATCAATGTTTTCCCCGTGTGCCTGAATGATCTCTTTTACAATGGCCAGCCCCAGTCCGGTGCCCTTTTTATCTTTTCCGCGGGACAGATCAGACTTATAAAACCGGTCAAACACCTTTTGTACACTGTCTTTCGGAATGCCAATGCCCGTATCCTTCACGGAAACAAAAATCTTTTCGTTTTTAATGCGGGTCTGGATATAAATCGTGGAGTCCTGATGACTGAACTTGATGGCATTGTCAATCAGGTTATAAAGCACCTGCTGGATCTTTCCAAGATCTGCGTACACCATCTGGATGTTATCGGAAAAAGTCAGTTCAAAGTTGATGTTTTTCTTCCCACAGGTTCCTTCAAAGGATGCCGCTGTGTCTTTGATCACGCGGTTGATATCAAAGCTTGACCTCGAAAGATATCCCTTACTGTCTAAGGAATTTAACGTCAGCATACCCTGTGTCAGCTTAGTCAGGCGCTCCGTCTCTGAAATCACGCGGGTTAAGTATTTTTCGTACATCTCCGGCGGAATCGTTCCGTCTATAATCGCCTCCAGATAGCCTTTGATAGATGTCAGCGGAGAACGGAAATCATGGGATACGTTGGCTATAAAGTTTCTCTGATATTCCTCCAGCTTGTTCAGCTCGCCGGACATATAGTTTAGCGTACCGGCCAGATAGCCCATCTCATCCCGGGTATTCAGATCAATCCGGTACTCCAGATTGCCGGCCGCATATTCATTGGCACCCTCCGTGATCTTCTGCAGCGGAAAATACACAGTCTTCGTGAACACCAGCAAAATGATCAAGGACAGGATAAACAGGATTGCAGCCGTTATGTAAACCACATTCAGATTTGAATTGCTCATCTCCCAGATCACGCTCATAGGAAGATGCACCAGCACATAGCCGTAGGTATTGTAATTTCCCGTAATGGGTGCGGAAACACTTAAAACATCATACGGAAAGAGGCCGTAGTAAGCTCCGGTACAATAAGACTTATTGCCTGTCGCCGTCGGATCAAACCCCTCAATGGCTGTCCCGGCCCGCTTATTCTGTTCGCTGTCCACCACAATGATGCCCTGGCGGTTTACCACCCAGATCTCCGCCCGCACAAACTTGGCCACGGCCTGAAGCTGCGGGTAGACGGAATCCAGATCCTGCTTCTTTCCCTGATACACACTGCTGTAGGCTGACGCGATCAGATTCGCCTCGTCATACATGGCTTCCGCCTGGTTTTTTACCTGATTTTTGTTCATCAGCCGCGCGGAAAAGGTCGCAATAGACGCAAAGCCAAGCAGACCGAATACCAGATAGCCTAAGATGAATTTATAGTAGAGTGAATGTTTCATAGCTGCTGTTTTGTCCCCCGCTGTTAAAGTTCTTCTGCCTTAAATGTCGTGTAGCCCTCATAGTAATAACTGTGGTCAATGCCTTTCATGAAGACCTCCCGGCTGTCCGTCTGGTCAGTCATCGCTGCCTTAAGCACATGCTTAATCTCGATATCCCGGATCGGGCTGCGCTCCATGGCCAGAAGATAATCCTCTTTATCCACCAGACTCCAGTTTACAACTTTTCCAATCTCATGTTTCAGAATATGATCAAGCCAGATGCGGGTGCTACGCCCATTTCCTTCCCGAAATGGATGGGCAATGTTCATCTCCACATATTTTTCAATGATCTCATCGAAATCCGACTGCGGCATCTGGTCAATGTTCGCAAGCGCCGCATCCAGATACATAAGTGGCGCAAAGCGGAAATTCCCCTTGGCCAGATTCACGGTCCGCAGTTGGCCCGCGAACGGATAAATATCAGCAAAAAGAATTTTGTGAATTTTCTGTAGCGTGGAAAACTTCCCAGCCGGCTCCCCGGCAAGCAGATCCTTTTCAAACAGCTCCTTCGCACGCTTTTTACTCAGCCGCTCCTCTTCCCGGGCAAGTTCCGCAGAATCCATGATTCCCAATTTATTTTCAAGCATAAAAAACCCCTTATTCTGTAATGGATGTCCTAGTTATATCCATTTTAGCACAAAATAAGACTGAAATAAACAAACAAAAAGCACGCCTGGCAGCGTGCTTTCCGTTTAGGAGTTGAGTTTCTGATTTCACGGGTCAGATGAAACCAGACGAAATGTATAGAATATTCACATGTAGTTAGTTGCGGCTAACTGTCATTATATTAGCATAGGCTAACTATTTTTGCAACCCCTTTTTCCAAATTTTTTTTAATTTTTTTGTATTTCTTTTTGTACGCACTGTTTCCGGCATTGTCCCGCTGAAGCTGCGCCTCTGGCTTACCGGCTGCGGTCCTGGTATTCAGACGGAGAGATTCCTGTCACTTTCTTAAACTGGGCGCTGAAATACGCTGTGTCAGAATATCCCACCTGCTCTGCGACTTCATAAACCTTCACCCGGCAGTCCTTTAAAAGAGTCATTGCCTTTTTCATCCGGTACAGGGTGAGGTAGCTGGTAAAGGTATAGTCCGTTTCCTTCTTAAATACCCGGCTTAAATATCCCTCACTGATTTCCAGTTCTCCAGCCACTGTGCTGATATTGATATCTTCCTGGTAATGCTCCCGGATTTGCTGCACCGCCTGCTCTACATATTTATTTTTCGTATTTTTCACCGAACTCAACCGGATCACTGGCATGTCCTGTTCCTCTGCCTCTTTCGTCTCCCGCGCTTCTTCCTGTCCCTGAATATGGCGGACTGCTGCCTCCAGTTCCCCGTCTTTTAACGGTTTCAGCAGATAGTCACTCACCCCAAGGCGCAGGGCGCTCTGGGCATATTTAAAATCACTGTAGGCTGTCAGGATGATAAACTTTGTCTGGCAGCCATTTTCCCGCAGCTTCGCGATCATCTCCACGCCATCCATGCGGGGCATCTTCACATCCGTCACCACAATATCCGGCGAAAGGCGCTCCACCAGTGCCGCTCCCTCTTCTCCATTGGCAGCTTCCCCCACGATGACGCATCCTAGCGCTGACCAGTCAATGGTCAGGATAATGCCTTTGCGCGCCATGGTCTCATCTTCCACCACTACTACTCTATTCATGTTCCACGTCCTTCCTGAATGGCAGGCGCAGCGTCACGGTAGTTCCGTCTTCCTCCACCTCGGCATGCATGCCATATTCTTCTCCATAGTAAATCTTCAAAATCTGAATCACATTGTAAAGTCCCAGATGGCCATCCCGTTTTGCCGGTGCCGGACTGTTGATCCAGTCCACCATATCCTGATTCATGCCGCAGCCATCATCTGTCACGGAAATGCTCAGCACGCCGTCTTTCTGAGCCGCATAAATGCAGATATAGCCATTATCGCAGCCCTCAAGGCCATGGATGATGGCATTTTCTACCAGCGGCTGCAGGATCATCTTCGGGATCATGCTTTCTTCCAGCACATCCGGAATCTCTGTCTCATAGAGGAACTTTCCGCTGAACCGGATCTTCTGGATGCGGATATAGCTGTCTATGGTATCCAGCTCCTCCCTCAGGGCGATGAACGGCTTGCTGGAAATGCTTTTTCTTAAGATCACTGCCAGATTTTCCGCCAGCACCGCAATCTCCGGGATCTGATTGATCTTGGCATTCCACTTAATGGTATCCAGTGTGTTATACAGAAAATGCGGATTTAACTGTGTCTGATACAGGCGCAGGGTCGTCTCATTTAAATTCTTCTGCTGCTGCACCTTCTCTTCCAGATATGTTTTCAGATCACGTACCATACCGTTAAAGCTGTCTGTCAGCCTTCCCAGTTCATCGGTACGGGTACTGTGGACACGGATGTTTAAATCTCCTGCTTTAACCTTTTCCATGGCCTTATCCAGCTGGCTGACCGGCTTTACAATATTCCGTGTCAGCGCGCCGGAGATCATCATGGACAGGACCAGGCTTAACAGGGACATGGCCAGAAGCACCGTTCCCATCGTCTGCAGGGCCGGGGAACTGATGGGCGCCTGACGGCACAGGATCACATAAAACCCACGCTCTGGTTCCTGCATCCACAGATACTGTGTGTCCTCCTCCTCATTCATGTTGGTCTCATCATAGTCTGATCTGGAACAGTACAGAAGCCTCTTGTGGGCATCCAGAAGCCAGATGGTATCCGTCTGGGAATAGAAGCCGCTGAAAACATTATCAAAATTTTCCCGGGTAAATCCAGCACCAGATATCCGGTCCTGGCTCCGCCGGAATTTTCTATCGCGTAAGCCCCCTGCATCAGCACACGGTCATCATTCAGTGTCAGGTATGGATCTGTGCGGTACCAGGTCATGCCCGCCTGTCCGGATGCTTTCTTTAAAATACCCCAGTACACCGGAAGAGAATCTGCCCGCGACAGTGTATCCGTGGTAAACCGTAGCTTTCCGCCCACATCGTACACACTGATCTGGGCATGTCCGTAGATTTCCTGCGAGGCCTGATATAAAGAAACGTACATGCCCCGCTGCATTTCTATCGTAGTGGTATCGATCATATAGCGGGACACGGTACCGTTCCTTGTAAGTTCCCGGCACGCTTCCTCACAGTCATCCAGAAGCGCTGCAAAACGGCTGCGGATCTCCGTAATCTGCCGGTTCGCCTCCTGCTCACTCTGGCGGTTCAGGGAAGCTGTAAACAGCCGCACCATGACCACGCTGGTTAACAGAAGCGGAACCAGTGTTACCAGAAAGCAGGCCAGAAAAACCTGGTCCCGGAACGAAAGGGTTTTTTGCTTCATGCTCCGCCCTCCCTTCCGTCTGCCTGCTGCCACAACATATCTGCCTGCTGTTTTGCTTCCGAAAGCTCAGCCCATCCTGCCTCTGAAAGCGGCAGCTTTTCCATCGGATCCATGCCCTTTTCCGCAGCCGTGTCCGTCCGCACGGAACGGCGGTTCCGACTCACGGCCATGATCTTCTGCGCGTCACGGCTGAGCGTAAAATCCAGAAAGGCCAGGGCTTCTTCTTTATGGCTACTTCCGGCGCGGACTGCCGTGCCGTCCAGCACCGCCACAGTTCCCTCCTCAGGATAAATATAATCCACATCGGCACCGCCGCTGCGAAGCGTCTGAGCCGCCGCCTCCGTGGTCACGCCAACCGAATAACGCCCGTCCAGGATCCCCTCATTGACCTGCTCCACGCTTTTTAAGACCTCATAATTCAGATTTTCTGCCAGTTTTTCAATATAAGCCTCACCGCTCTGACTGCCAAGCATGGCTGCCACAAGTGCCAGGGCAGATACATCAGACTGCTCCGGATCCGCAAAGGCCACACGTCCCTGCCACCGGGGCTCCAGCAGACTCTCCCAGCCCACCGGAAGCTCCCTGTAGGTCACCACATTGGTGTTATACATGATTACCAGCGGCAATACTGAAAAACCGGTCCAGACATGGTCCGGTGACACATACCAGCTGTCCAGCATTTTGGCCTCACTGCTCTCACAGGGAAACCACAGCTCTTTATATTCATCCAGAAGTTCTGTGTTCACACCAAAGGCCAGATCCCATTCTGCCGGCTGATCCGGTCCGGGCTTTCCATCTCCGTTTCGCTCTGTCTGTTCCTGCGCAAACCAGGTCCGGATCTCTTCCGATGTTCCCGCCTGCACTTCAACTGTCAGACCGGTACGCTCTTCAAATTCCTTTACCACCGGCTCATAAACCGGAAGTTCCAGATCCGTACAGATCACCAGATCTGCCTGCCGCGTAAGCGGCGGCTCCGTCCTGCGCCCACAGCCGGAAATAAGCACTGCCAAAACGAAAAATGCCGTTTTTCCAAAGTTTCTGCTTTTCATCCAGTCATTCCCCTCAAACTTCAGTCATTTCAAAACAAAAAAATCCCCGTTCTCCGGACTTCTGCCATTTTCGTGACTTCATGGATTTCCCGCATCTTCACTGATACGGCTTTATCACTATATTATAGCAGAAATCCCGGAAAAACGGAGATTTTGCAGGACATTTACAGTCCCAAAAACGTCTCAAATAATTCACAGAGCAGCACAGCTTCATGCTCCGTCTGCATCTCACAGAAGATGCGAAGCAGCGGTTCCGTTCCGGAGAACCGGGCGCTGACCCAGCCTCCATTTTTTAAGTAAACCTTGCAGCCGTCCATGTAGGAAACATGATCAATCTCAAATGGGATCTCCGGCAATGCCTGGTCCATCATCAGGGTCTTGTGGATGCGTTCCTTTTCCTCTGCCGTGAAACGGTACGCGCGCTCTTCCATGTGGATCTCGCCGTACTCCTTGCGGATGTCCTCAGCAATCTCAGAAAGCTTCTTGCCGCTGACTGCCATCATCTCCACCAGAAGGGAAGCCGCGTAAATGCCGTCCTTGCCGTGGATATGGCCCTTCACCGTCAGACCACCGGAGGACTCGCCGCCGATGATGGCATCGGTCTCCTGCATCTTTGCGGAAATGTACTTAAAGCCCACCGGCACCTCGTAGCATTTCTGGCCAAAGCTTTCCGCCACCTTGTCCAGTACATGGGTGGTGGAAAGGTTGCGCACCGCCGGACCGCGCCAGCCGCGGTATTTGAGCAGATAGTAATACAACATCACCAGAATGGTGTTTGCGTGCAGGTAATGTCCCTTATCATCAATGACACCGAGACGGTCTGCGTCTCCGTCGGTGGCAATGCCGATATCACAGTATCGGTCCAGCACATAGTTTTGCAGATTGCGCAGCGTGCTCTCGGTCGGGGCCGGCATTTTACCGCCAAACAGCGTGTCATGCTGGGCGTTGATGGTCTCCACCGTACATCTCGCAATAGAAAGAATGGTGCAGAGCGCCGTCAGGCTCACGCCGTACATTGGGTCGATGGCTATGCGCAGATCCCGTTCCCGGATGGCATCCAGATTGATGAGGGAGATGATGTTGTCCAGGTATTCATTCATGGGATTCATCTCCACCACCTGGCCGCTCTTTACCAGCTCCTGGTATGCATGCGGCGGCATCTGCCCGTTCTCCTCCAGGTCCGGCACGTAGAGCTTGTCTGCCTGCTCCAGATATCTCTCAATGTCCGCGGTCTGATGCTCATCCGCATCGCGTCCGCCTTTGGTAAATACCTTGATGCCGTTGTAGATGGCCGGGTTATGGCTGGCCGTTACCATCATGCCGTAGCTGAGATCATGCTTCATCACATAAAACATGATAAGCGGTGTCGGAGAACTGCGGTCCACAAACAGCACCTTGATTCCCTGCTGCCCAAAAATCTCGCAGGACCAGATGACAGCCTCTTTGGAAAGGAAGCGCCGGTCATAACCGATCACCACCGGCTTGTCCTCCACATGCTCTGCCTTGATTTTCAAAGACATGGCCAGTGCAAGCTTCTGAATATTTTCTTTCGTAAATTCTTCGCCAATGATGGCTCTCCAGCCACCAGTGCCAAATTTTATCATAACCACACCTCGCTTTTGAAAGAGCTCCGGCGGCCTCTCAGACCGCCGAACGCTCTAACTGTTTCCGAATCAGACAACCGATACCTTGCCCTTGCTGACTTTTAAGAAGATCAGAAGGGAAATCACGGTGCTGACGGTCAGAATGGACGCCAGGGCCGCCGCGGTACCAAAGCTGTTTCGTACAACCTCTGTATAAATCGCAACAGAAATGGTACTGGTCTTGCCGCCGTACAGCATAACGCTGGAGGACAGCTCATTGATACAGGTAATCCAGCTTAAGATCGCGCCGGAGAGAACGCCTGGAGCCATCAGTCTTGCGGTTACATTTACAAAGGTCTTCATCGGGGACACGCCCAGGCTGATGGAGGCCTCTTCCACGCTCACATCCATCTGCTGCAGGAACGCGCTGCCGGAACGGACCGTGTAAGGCAGCTTGCGGACGATAAACGCAATGATCATGATCATCGCGGTACCGGTCAGGATCACCGGCTGCTTATTAAAGGCAACAATTAAGCTGATACCAAGAACTGCGCCCGGAATAACGAACGGGAACATGATCAACAGATCCATCAGCTGGCCTGCCACGCCTTTCTGGCGCACAACAATGTAAGAGATCAGCATGCCCAGGATGATGATGAACACGATCGCAATGGAAGAGAATACGAAGGTGTTGCGGATGTTGGTCCACAGGCGGTTAAAGATCGTCACATAGCTGTCCAGGCTGAAGCCCTTCTGGAAACCGGTGAAATCACATTTGATAAAGCTGCTGACAATCACCACGATCTGCGGCATAATGCCGATCAGGGTAACCAGCAGTACCGGCAGGGTAACCAGGAAACGTTTGCCGCCGTGAAGCACTTCTTCCTTCGGCGGACGCATAGCGGTCATCACGTAGTTTTTGCGGCTCACGAAATACTTCTGAACCAAAAGCACGGTAGTGGAGCAGAGTACCACAACGACAGAAAGGGCACTGGCCAGATGGGCATTACCGCCGATCTCACTCATGTACTCGTTGTATACCAGAACCGGAAGAACCATATAGCCTTCACCGATCAGCATCGGGGTACCGAAATCTGCCAGACTGGTCATGAATACCATGATGGCACCTGCCGCAATGGACGGAGCCACAACCGGAAGCGTGATGGTTAAGAGACGGCGCAGCTTGTTGCTGCCCAGGTTCTCTGCCGCTTCTTCAATACTGGAGTCGATACTTCCCATAGCCCCCGATGTATACAGGTACACGTATGGGAAAAGCTTAAACGTAAATACCAGGATGATACCCAGCTTGCCATAAATACTCGGCAGATGAATGCCGATATTCGCAAACAGCTTTGTCACAAAACCCGCGCGGCCAAACAGCATGATCCAGCTGTAAGCACCGATGAACGGCGGGCTCATAAGACTCATGATGATAAAAATGTGAATGAAGTTTTTGCCAAACACATTGTAGCGGGACATAAGGTACGCGATCGGAACTCCAACCAAAAGTGTGGTACAGGTGGTCACGATGGATACGAACAGGCTTCGTCCCAATGCTGAGTAATAATACTTCTTCGTGAAGAACCGGATATAGTTCTCAAAGGTGAAGCCGGCTGTCTTGTTGGAGAAAAAGCTTCGGGTGATCAGGGTGCAGAAGGGGTAGATCAGAAAGATTAGCATACAGCCAATGACTACCACCTTAACCCAGAACCAGAAATCCAGTTTTTTCCGGGATGTTACCATGAAATCACCTCCTGGGTTGCTGCATCGTATACGCCCACTGCGTTGATGTCAAAGTTGACCTTTACCTGCTCGCCGTCTGGGCGGACTGTCTGAACATCCTTGGTGTACTCGTTAAGCTGCAGGGTCTGCCCATTGTTCAGTTCAATCTCATATTCAATGAAATCCCCCAGAAAGGTGGACATCACGATCTTGCCCGGAAGTCCGTTGCTCTCATCAAAGAACAGCTGCTCCGGTCTCGCGGAGATGATGCCCTTGCCAGAGAACGGCTTTTTCAGTTTACAGGTAATACTGCACTCATCCTTGATATTTAAGACTGCTGCCTCCGGATTTTTGCCATCCACCTCACACTCTACAAAATTGGAGACTCCAATGAATCCGGCTACAAAGGTATTCTCCGGTTTTTTATAAATGGCTTCCGGAGTTCCCACCTGCATGATGTTGCCCTCTTTCATAACTGCGATGCGGTCAGAAATCGCCAGTGCCTCTTCCTGGTCATGGGTAACATAAATGGTAGTAATGCCGAGTCTTCTCTGCAGCTTCTTAATGGCAGTTCTCATCTGCACACGCAGCTTTGCGTCCAGATTGGAAAGCGGCTCATCCATCAGAAGAACTCCCGGTTCAATAACGAACGCACGCGCCAGAGCAACGCGCTGCTGCTGGCCACCGGAAAGCTCGTTGGGCTTTCTGTCTTTTAATTTACTGATCTGCACAAGCTCCAGTGCCTCTTCTACCTTGCCAGGGATCTGATCCTTCGGGCATTTCTTTGCCTTCAGACCGTAAGCCACGTTCTCAGCCACCGTCAGATGTGGGAAGATGGCATAGTTCTGGAACACCATACCGATATCACGCTTGTGGGCTTCCAGATTGTTGATGACCTTGTCATCGAAACAGATTTCGCCGCCGTCCACACTGTTGAATCCCGCGATCATGCGCAGCAGGGTGGTCTTGCCGCAGCCGGACGGCCCCAGCAGTGTAAAGAATTCACCGGGCTTAATTTCCAGATCCACCCCGTTTAATGCGGTAAAGTTTCCGTATTTTTTTACGGCTTTCTTTATGATGACTGCATGACTCATATTCATTCCTCCATTCCTGTTTTGTTCTGTAACTCCCATTGCCCTGCGAACCAGAGACTGGCCTGCATTTCAAAATCCGCTCTGACCATTTTTCCCCTTAACCGAAAAGGCTGCCCACCCGCTTGGGGCAAGGCAGTCTCTCCGTTTTCGCTCAGCTATTTACTTGTCGTACTCTGTCACATGTTCTCATCTTCCGTTTCCGTCATTCCCGAAACCGATTCTGAACCGTGCCATTAATCTACCATGATATCGTTGAAGTGCTCGATGTTTGCTTCCTTCTCATTTGCTGCCCAGTCAAAGTCATAATCAACTAAAATAAGATCATCCAGTTTTGCCATGCCTGCGCCAACTTCCATATCGCTGCGAACCGGACGACGTCCCCAGTTCTCACTCTGCTCGGTCTGGCATTCTTTGGAGGTAACGAAATCGATGAACAGTTTCGCGTTCTCTTCGTTCGGGCATCCCTTAACCAGTGCAACACCATCCGGAACTGCGCTGGTGCCATCTTTCGGATATACAAATCCAACGGACGGATCGTCTGCGTATTTGATTGCGGATTTCTCAATGGTGATACCTACATAGAACTCACCGTCAGCTACCATCTTGTGGCACTTACCTGAGGAGTCAACGATCTTGCCATCCAGATTGTCATACAGTTTCTTGATGAAATCCCATCCGGCTTCCTTGCCGCCATGTCCAAGGATCATGGTGCAGAGCTGGGTGTATGCGGAACCAGATTTAGACGGCAGACAGTAAGCAATTTTGCCCTTCCACTCCGGTTTGGTCAGGTCTTCCCAGGACTCCGGAATGGTTAAACCATCTTTCTCGATCAGGTCCTTGTTATAGAAGATAACCATCGGAAGCGGACTCTCACCGATCCACAGACCATCCGGATCTTTGTATGCGTCACCGATGAACTCATCGTTTGCGCATACATACGGCTGGAAGTACTCTTTGAATGCTGCCAGGGAGTCTGCGCCGCCGCCCCATAATACATCTGCGATCGGGTTTGCGGACTCTGCCGCGATTCGGTTACAAAGCTCACCGGTTCCGGCTGCTACTACCTCTACCTTAACGTTCGGATATTTCTCCATGAAGAGGTTTACACCTGCATTCAGCGGATCTGCGTCATGCGGGGAATAAACAACCACGCTGCCGGTGTAATCTTCCGGAGCCTTCTCTGCTTTCTCCTCTTTGGAAGCGTCCTCAGCCTTGGATTCTTCTGCTTTTGTCTCTTCCACCTTAGTCTCTGCCGGTGCTGCAGTGGTCTCTGCTGCCTTTCCGCCGCCACATGCGGTCATACTCAGTGCCATAAGTGCTGCCAGTGATGCTGCTAACCAACGTTTTTTCATAATACCTCTCTCCTTTTCACGTTCTGCTTAAATTCACGTTCTTATATCACGTTCCCCGGGATGGCCTGCTGTGAGCGAATGAGCAGCTGTGCCTCGTTACAGTCCGCATTTTTGTGAACTATAAGTTTTTCCCTTAAGATACTCTTATTATATGATGTCTTTGTGCGTTTTTCCATTTGTATTTCTGACTTTTCTTTTGTAATTCTGAACTTTGTATAATAAATTTGTTTTGTGCATGATTGTTTTGTGCATTATTTATATGTTAAAAAAGGAGAAGGCGTCTGCCGCTGACAGACGCCTTCTCCTTGCTGTTATTTTCACTTTTACACTTCATCTTTCCAGTGCAGCCGGTGCAGATGCCCTTCCATGTTCATCTTCTCAAATCCATTCTGGCGCAGTGCCTCATACAGCACGATGGCCACGGAATTAGAAAGATTTAAGGAACGGATATCACCCCACATGGGAATGCGCACGCAGTTTTCCTTGTGCTCCACTAGAATTTCTTCCGGGATTCCGGCACTTTCCTTGCCGAACATGATGTAGCAGTCCGGCTCGTACTCCACCTCAGTATAGGTTTTCGGCGCTTTGGTGGTAGCCATGTAGATCTTCGCCCCCGGATTGCGGTCCAAAAAATCCTGAAAGTCCGAATACACGGTAACATCCAGCTTATCCCAGTAGTCCAGTCCGGCACGCTTTACCGCCTTTTCATTCAGCTTAAAGCCCAGCGGCTCAATCAGATGCAGGCGGGTGTTGGTGGCCACACAGGTACGGCCGATATTGCCGGTATTCATCGGCATTTCCGGCTCAAATAATACAATGTTCATCTTTCTCTTACTCCGTTTTTCCGTCCAGACGGTCCACAAACCGTTTGATGCGGCTTAAGGCCTCCTTCAGACTCTTTAAGGAATAGGCATAGGATACGCGCAGGAATCCCTCTCCGCAGTCACCGAAGGCGGTTCCCGGTACAACTGCCACCTTTTCTTCCCGCAGCAGGCGGGTCGCAAACTCTTCGGAGGTCATGCCAAACCGCTTGATGCTTGGGAACATATAGAACGCGCCCTGCGGCTCAAAGCAGTCCAGATGCATCTCCTCAAACGCATTGATCAGGAAACGGCGGCGCTGGTCATAGGACTCACGCATGTGCTGTACGTCTTCATCGCCATTGCGCAGTGCTTCCACTGCCGCGTACTGGCTGGTGGTCGGCGCGCACATGATGGCATACTGATGGATCTTCAGCATCTGTTTTAAGATCACCTCCGGCGCGCAGGCATAGCCCAGACGCCATCCGGTCATGGCAAAGGCCTTGGAGAAGCCATTGATCAGAACGGTGCGCTCCTTCATGCCCGGCAGAGATGCAATGGATACATGATCCTCTTTCGCATAGGTCAGCTCTGAGTAAATCTCATCCGAAATGACAAACAGATCTTTCTCAAGAATGATCTCAGCAATCTTCTCCAGATCTTCCCGCTCCATGATGGCACCGGTCGGGTTGTTCGGGAACGGCAGCACCAGGATTTTTGTCTTCGGAGTGATCTTTTCCAGTAATTTCTCCGGGGTTAAGCGGAAGCGGTCTTTCTCCTCCAGCTCGATCGGCACAGGGACACCGTCTGCCAACACACAGCACGGCGTATAGGAAACGTAGCTCGGCTGCGGGATCAGCACTTCATCTCCCGGATCGATCATGGCGCGCATGGCCGCATCAATGGCTTCGCTGCCACCCACGGTCACCATGATCTCATGGTCCGGGTCATAGCAGACATTGCAGCGGCGCTCCAGATAGTTGTGGATCTCAATCTTTAAATCCTTTAAACCTGCGTTGGAGGTGTAAAAGGTACGTCCCTTTTCCAGGGAGTAGATGCCCTCCTCGCGAATGTGCCACGGCGTGTCAAAATCCGGCTCGCCCACACCAAGGGAAATGGCATCCTTCATCTCACTTACGATATCAAAAAATTTCCGGATCCCGGACGGCGGGATGGAAACGATCTTTTCATTTAATGGGTTTCTCACGGGGTAATCAGCATCCTTTCATCCTGGACCTCATCGCAGAGAACGGTTCCGTGGTCCTTATATTTTTTCAGTACAAAATGGGTTGCCGTGCTTAAAACAGAATCCAGCGGAGCCAGCTTGTCAGAAACAAACTGTGCTACCTGGCGCATGGTCTTGCCCTCGATAAATACGGTGAAATCGAAAGCACCAGACATTAAGTATACTGCATTCACCTCGCTGTACTGGTAAATGCGCTCCGCGATCTTGTCGAAGCCCATGCCGCGCTGGGGAGTTACCTTTACCTCGATCAGCGCAACCACTTTCTCCTCGCTGGTGTTGTCCCAGTTGATCAGGGTGTGATAACCACAGATAATATGCTCTTTCTCCATCTCGGCAATCTCATTGGCGACCGCGACTTCGCTCTCCCCTAAAAGAATCGCCAGGTCATGGATATCGATTCTGCTGTTCTTTTCGATTACCGCCAAAATTTTCTCTCTCATTTCTTGATTGCCTCCTTGTATAGTTTATGTAGATCTATAGGGAATCCCGGGGGTTAGTTGAAAAAACCGGGAATCACTTTCGTTATTTCATCAGGCTGTGGACGCTCCAGAAACCCTCGTCCCTCCTGCACGATCATTTCCCGTGCAATGCCTTTGTTCACCCGGCCCATGACCTGGGCCGGAATGTTTTTTGCTGCCAGTGCGCGGACAAGCTGACCGCCATTATCGGCTGTTAAAAGCACACAGCCCTGGCTGTAAAGCCGGTACGGGTTTAACTCCAGCCGTTCACAGACCTCCACCGTCTCCTGACGGATGGGAATCTGCCGGAGATAAAATTCCACGCCGGTCTCATAAGCGCCGGTCAGGTTCCAGATGGCGGTTAAAATGCCGCCCTCCCCCGCCGGTTCCCACTCCGCGGCACCGCAGTCACGCCAGAAACCATTTTCTTCCCGCAAAAGATACCGGCTGCAGCCTGCAATCTCTTCCATATATCCATTGGAAAACCAGCGGGACAATTCTTCTTCCTTTGCCTCCGCCAGCTTTACCGTACCCGCAAGACCCGCGTAGCCCGCCACCACCAGATCCTGTCCGGCGTGCAGAAGTCCCGTGTTCTCGCGCTCAATCTTTCGCATCATATAACTTCAAACCTTTCACCGCGGATTCCTGTGCCGCAGGCACATCTGACCGCTTCTACTGCCGCACTTGTTCAAAACGTGCGCTCTTTTACTGTTCCCCAGGACCATCTGTCGCAGGAGCCGGTGCTTCTGCCGGTGCTGATCCCGGACCGCCGGAGGAGCTCTCTGACGGCTGGCTCACCACGCCAGGACCAACTACCGAGCTCTGGGACGGCTGCGGTGCGGCGGTCTCTGCCGGTGCGGTCTGTTCCGGCGCTGTCTCTGCCGGCTGTACCAGAGTCTGGCCCGCTGCCGGAACAGCCGGCTGAGCCGGTGCTGCCGGACCTACCAGAACAATCGCCTTGGACGGATTATAAGTATCCGTGTGCAAAATGGTGCGCTCTTTCTCTACACCGTCTACCGTTACCACTTTCCAGAGTCTGGACTTATAACCGATATGCGCGGACTGGACCTGTTTGGTCTGGCCCGGCTTTAAGGAATTATCCACCTTGCGCTGCGGCTCACCCGGATCCGTCTTGCTTAAGGTCTCAGAAATGTATTCCACCTTCCGGTTTGCAGGACGGGTTTCCTTTCCATAAATCGTAAAGGTCAGAGTCTTGCCCGCCGTGGTTCCCTCAATGTAGATCGGGGTGCTGTAATTATTGGTAATCTTGATATCTTTATAAGTACCGGCAATCGCCGCATCCATGGATGGCTTTACATACGTAACGATCATGGAATGGTTCTGCCGCTGGGTAATCTCCAACTCTGCTGCCAGGGACGCGTCATACAGCGTCGTCGCGATCTGGCAGACGCCTCCACCCACACTGTCTACAACCTGTCCATTCTCGTAAGCTGCCGCCGTAAAGTAACCATTCTCAATGGTAAACGGATGCATGCATTCATAGCCGGATAAAGTCTCGCCCGGCATGAGCACGTGGCCGTTGATCTTGGATACTCCATTCGCAATATTGCCAGAGCGGGATGCTCCGCTGCTTGCATAGGCTGTGGTGCAGGTACCCAGTACATCGGAAATAGACTCCAGATCCGCTTTTTTGATCTTTGGCTCCTGCTTACTTACGACTGCGTCCACAGAAACTGCTGCACTGGTTTCTTTTTCCAGCGCCTTGTTTAGCGCGTCTATGGTGGCCTTTACATCTACCGCCATGCCGCTCTGCTCCGGCGTAATCTCAAACTTCCCATTTACCCGGGTAATGGCCGCATCCCGCGGCTCTCCCGGCAGACCGGAACACTGTTCTTCCACAAAGGTCTGAACCGCCGTCTCATCTACTCCAGCTTCCAGAGAAATGTGCACCGGTTCTTTTTCCAGATCCCTGCGCTCCATATACTGGCGGATCAGGCAGCCGCCTGCGGCATACTCTTCCGCCTCCTGCAGCGCGTCCGTGTTTGCACACGCATAGCCAAGATCTTTTGCGGTGGTCTCTACTTTATTTCCCACTACATCGAGCGTTATGCTGCGTTCTTCCAGGGCAGAAACATAGGACGCAAATTGTTCCTCCGCCTGCTCCTTTGTCAGTCCGCCCAGCGCAAAATCACCTGCGTAAATGCCATCTGGAAAGGTTTTTTCTTTCGCGTAAGCCGGAAATGCAAACACACTTCCAAGTATTGCTGCAAAGGCCAGGCCTCCCAGCGCACTCCACTTTTTCATCATCGTCTCCCTCTGTCTGCATTCTGCTGCAACGCTGTGTCCACGCGCTTTTGCCTGTGTTCCAGGACGCTTTACATCATGACAGATAATGCCATCGGAGCTACCATAGCCACGATCAGGATTACAATCACAACGCCCATAATGATACGGGCTTTTTTATTGTTATGCATATTCATCATAATAAAATTCACCTCTTCTAAAAATAGTGCCCGCCGTTTTTCTCCGCAGGCAGGCTTTTGTTTTTTGTTTTACTGAATTCTTCCATACCGGGATATAATCTTATCCGTGATACGGGAAACCTCATTCCTGCTCAGATAGTCAATCTGCACAGGTAAATCTATTTTATGATATTTTAGTAAATACCGCAAGTCCTCTTTTTGCTTTTTGGAGGCCGGCTGTTCCCGCTTTACCTTGTAGATCAGCGGCTTTGCGGCAAACGCCTCCGGTGCCTCTGCCCCATGCTTCTTCACCAGTTTCTGATACAGACGATGGGCATCCAGCGCATCCCCCAGTGCCCGGTGGGCGCTCTCCTGGGCAAGCCCATAAAATGCACAGGCCGCTCCGAGGCGTTTACTCTCCTCCGCCGGCATAAAACGGCGACAGAGCGTCAGAGTATCAATTCCGTTCTTTTCAAAGGCAAGTCCCTGGTTCACGGCGGCCCGCTTCACAAAACTGTAATCGAAAATGATGCGGTGGCCAAGCAGCGGAAGTTCTCCACAGAAAGCAAGAAATTCCTCCAGGATATCCACAATGTCCGGCGCGTTCTCCAACATATCCCCGCGGATACCGGTCAGCTCTGTAATTCGTTCCTCCAGTTCCCGGCGCGGATTCAGCATGGTATGGAACCGCCCGGTTTCCGCTCCGTCTTCCACGCGCACCGCGCCAATCTCAATCATTTTATCCCGTTTCGGATTTAAACCTGTGGTTTCTAAGTCCAGTGCAATATAACTGTTCGGGATCTGCCAGACATATTTTGACACAGCCGTCTGCTCCGGCAGCGAACCGGCGGCTGTATTTTGCTCATTTATCACGCTTCTATCCTCCCCAGCACCGTCAGTTTCGCATTGTGGTTCAGCCGGTCTTTCTCCCGGTAATCGAACAGAAGAACCTCACCGGAGCGCAGCACCTCCGCGTGCACCTGGATTCCCAGGGTCCGCAATTCCGGAACCATACGGCGAAGCTCTTCCTTATAAGGAGCCTGCGGCAATGCAAAGGACGGACGGCTTTTCGCGTTTTCCCGGAAATACAGATCACACATCAGCGCGTCCTCAAATACGCCCATCTGCTCTGGTTCCACTTTCTGACCGATCAGGTCATGGAATATCTCATATCGGGCCAGCCGGCTGTGGTTCAGTCCCGTCAGGTGCTGCTCATCGTAATACTGCGCCATATACTCATACATGGCAAACGCACTCTCAAACTCCTGTTCAAACAGCTTTAAGGTTCTTAGAAACTGGCGGCTGTTGTAATACACCTCCACCATATCCTCCACGCCTTTTAGGCGGAGTACATCACTGTACGGCAGCCACTTTGTAGACAAGACCTCATACGGTGCCTTTCCCCGGTATTTCAGTCCATATTCTTCTACCATGTCATGCATATAGGAGCCCTTCAGTACCTTCAAAAATCCAAGCTGAAACTGCTCTGGCTCCATGGAATAGACCTCATTGAAGGACCGTCCAAAGGACTCGTAGTCTTCAAACGGAAGCCCGGCAATCAGATCCAGATGCTGATGTACATTTTTTCCGGCATTGATTCGCTCCACCACATAGCGAAGCCGTTTCAGATCCATTTTCCGCCGGATTGCCCGGATTGTCTCCGTGTTGGTACTCTGCACGCCAATCTCCAACTGGATCAGTCCCGGACGCATGCGGCTGATCAGTTCCAGTTCTTCCTCATCCAGCAGGTCCGCCGTAATCTCAAAATGGAAGTTGGTCACGCCATTGTCATGCTCCAGAATATGCTTCCAGATGGCCATGGCATGACTCTTTTTCGCGTTAAAGGTCCGGTCCACAAACTTGACCTGAGGCACTCGTTTTTCCAGAAAAAAATCCAGCTCCGGCAGAACCAGCTTCAGATCCCGGAAACGCACAGACTTGTCAATGGAGGAAAGACAATAGCTGCAGGAAAACGGGCAGCCGCGGCTGCTCTCATAATAGACAATACGGTTCTCAAAGCCTTTTAAACTCGGATACAGAAACGGGATCCGGCTCATATCCATGACCGGGCGGATAGGCTGGTCACAGATGATTCCGTCCGCCCCATGGTAGGTCAGACCCGCCACCTGGGACATGCAGTGCCAGAAAGCTGATACCCGTGCGTTGCCTGATATTTCCGATACCCGGGCAGTCTCTGGCCGGTCCTGCAGTTCCGGCAGCCGGCCGGAATCTGCCACGCTCTCAGCCGCCACGTTCTTCTGCTCGTTCCACCCCAGGCTCCGCACCGTGCAGCCCAGCGTCCGGTAGCATTCCAGAAGTGCCGCGAACATCTCCTCGCCTTCGCCCTTCATGACGCCAAACACCTCCGGCTCCCGGACGAGAAGCTGCGGTGCGTCATAAGAAACCTCCGGGCCGCCCAGCCAGATATCCGTATCTGGCAGCACCTTGTGAATGTCCCGCACCAGATCCAGCGCATAGGCAATGTTCCAGATATAACAGGAAATCCCCACCATATCCGGTTTTCTGCGGTAAATATCTTCCAGAATCAGCTCCATCTGGTTGTTGATGGTATATTCCGCAATTTCCACCTGCATGCTGTGGCTTTCCCTTGCCGTTTTTTCTGTCACTCCAGCGTACGGCCCGTGTTCCTCCTGTTTTTCCGCCCCCAAGGGCACGCAAGGGAGACCATCCTCCCACGGATTCTGGTCTCCCTGCACTGCTTGTGCCGCGCCCTTAGACTCGGCAAACATTTTTAAACTGTACACCCCAGGATTGGAGTGGATGTATTTGGCATTTATTGCCGTAAGTAAAAACTTCATATCTTATACGTCAATCTCAATCTTTCTTCCGGTCTGGTCGTACTGGTAATACCGCACGCCTGCCGCGTTCAGCATGCGCTTGGAAGCCCGCACGGACGGAGAATCCGGATATTTATCTTCCTTATAAATGATGGTCTTAATTCCCGCCTGAATAATGGCTTTCGCGCACTCATTGCAGGGGAAGAGGGTCACATAAATCTTACTGCCCTCCAGGCTGCCGCCCCGGTAATTTAAGATAGCATTCAGCTCACTATGGGTCACGTACAGATATTTGGTGCTGTACGGATCATCCGCCTCCTGCTCACGTCCCCATGGAAACTCATCATCGGAACAGCCCTTTGGAAATCCATTGTAGCCCATGGACATGATCTTGTTGTCCTCGCTGACAATACAGGCACCCACCTGGGTATTCGGATCCTTGGAACGGCGACCCGATAAATCTGCCACACCCATAAAATATTCGTCCCAGGAAATATAATCGGTACGTTTCTTGGAATTGCTCATAGTACGCTTCCTCCCATCTCTTCGTTTTTCTGTTTGTCCAGTGCCTGCCATCAGACCGTCTGTTTCGGTCAGCAACACCACCAAAGCAGCACCTTTGCATTTTTACACCTTCAGCACATGATACCCCGCCGCTTTCGTCAGCCTGTTCATGATGGCCTGTCCCAGATGATCCTTGGAAAAGCTCTCTGAATAAATGCAGTCCACATCCAGATCATCAAACTCTCTCAATACAGCAAACAGATTATGGGCAATGGTTTCTTGCTTCGCCCGCGCTCCCACGCTGCGAACCTCGCCCAGCGGGAAACGGTCTCTTGTCTCATCGGTACAGATCACACCGACCTTTTTGCCCTCAGCAAGTTTCTCCTGTACCAGTGCGTTGATAGTTTCCACCACCTTATCTGTCTCACCCTCTACCAGCTGCAGATCCGCGTGCGGCGCGTAATGGCGGTATTTCATGCCCGGTGCCTTTGGCCTCAAATCTGCGCTCGGCGGTGCCTGAATAGCCGGATCAATCTCCACCCGGCCCACGGTCTCCCGCAGCATTTCCATAGTGATAGCACCCGGACGAAGCAGGGTCGGAACATCCCCGGATACATCCACAATGGTGGACTCCACACCAATTCCAACCGGACCACCATCCAGGATCATCTCAATCTTGCCCTCCATATCCTGCCATACATGCTGGGCAGTAGTCGGGCTCGGCCTGCCGGAAGTGTTGGCACTCGGCGCTGCCACCGGAACTGCGGCCAGCCTGATCAGCCGGTTTGCCACCGGGTCGCTTGGCATACGGACTGCCACCGTATCCAGACCACCTGTCGTTCCATAAGGCACAATATCACTCTTTGGAAATACCATGGTGAGGGGACCCGGCCAATATGCTTCCGCCAGCTTTCTTCCAGTCTCCGGAATATATGCTACCAGCGGCTTTAACTCCTCCAGACAGGAAATATGCGCAATCAGCGGATTGTCCGACGGGCGGCCTTTCGCTGCGTAAATCTTCTTTGCCGCAGCCTCATCTAACGCATTGGCACCAAGTCCGTACACCGTCTCCGTTGGGAATGCCACCAGACCGCCATCACGTAGAATCTGAGCGGCCTCTGCCAGTTCCTCATCTTTGATCTGTTTTGTATCTTCTATTTTAATCAGTTTCGTATTCATGTTTTTACCTTCTTTGCAATTGCGCTTTTACCGGTACAATGATTCTGCCTTATCATAACACAAGACGCCCTGCGGTGCAAGGCACACCGCAGGGCGTCATAATAAACTCCATATCAGAAATTATACCTGTTCACACTCTATATCAACTGCAGCAACGGATGCTCTATGCGTTGACACGTTTGCTGTTCTTTACCGCTTTCTGATGATTTCCCACACTGTGGATCAGAACGCTGACGCGCTTGTAAACCAGAGAGGTAACCACAGATACCACAATACCCTTTACCAGATTGAACGGTCCTACGCAGAAGAATGCGAAGGTCCATACGCTTCCCACTGCCGGATTGATAGCAGCACCTGCTGCCAGAATGGTCTCCATCGGCATAAAGTTGGAGTAGAACGGAAGCATCACCAGGGCATTGGCTGCCACGCCAACTACTGCCATCAGAACGGTTCCCACAACCAGACCCGTCATAGCGCCTTTGCGGGTATGGGAAACCTTGTAGATGATACCTGCCGGAACTACCATGGCACAGGAAATGACCAGATTTGCAAACTCACCCACAAATCCAGTACTGGTTGGCTTTAATACCAGCTTCACCAGAATCTTGACCACTTCCATAATGGCTCCAGCCACTGGCCCCATGGCAAAGGTACCGATCAGGACCGGAACCTCGCTGACATCCAGTCCGTAAAAGCTCGGTGCCAGAAACGGAAGCGGAAATTCAAAGAGCATCAGCACACCGGCCAGTGCGCCGAACATTCCCATCAATACCACATTTTTTGTTGTAAGCAGTTTTTCTTTCATGTCTTTTTCCTCCTGAAATTTTGTATTTAAGTTCATCATTCAGAGGAATCGTGTGTGGCAGAGGAGTGGAAATAAAACAAAAATCCCCCGGATATCTCTATCCGGGGGTGTTCAGTCATTCATGCCGCTCTCACGGGGGCTCCGCGAAAGTCTTCACACAATTTCTTCTCTCATCCAGACTATACTGTCGGTTTTGGAATCTCACCAAATCAGCTGCTGAAAAGCAGGTCGCGGACTGTAACCGCCGGTGGGGAATTGCGCCCCGCCCCGAAGAACTTATCGTTGACTTAACTATAGTACATCTCTTTACAAAAATCAAGCAGATTTCTCTCCATTCAGGAATTCCATAATTCCCATATGAAGTGTCCAGGCCAGCCGGTCCTGATATTCCTCCGCATTCAGATCGGCTGCCTCCTTCCAGTTGGATAAAAAACCGCATTCTACAATCACGATTGGCTGTTTTACATGTAAAAGAAGATAGTAATTTCCATTGGGCTTTGCCTGTCTGGTATTCCTCTCCCCTAATACATAATCAAAGCGCCTCTGCAGAATTTCTGCGAGGCGCTTTCCTCTTTCGGATGTTTTGTAATAAAAGACCTGGCCGCCGGATATCGGTTCCTGATGATAGCTGTTCTGATGAATGCTCACCACCAGATCCGGATCCGCTTCCGTGATCTTTTTGCAGCGGTTTTTCATGTCCGCCATTTTTTTGCTGCTGTCACGTTCCGCATAAAGGCCCCGGTCATCTTCCCTGGTCATACATACTTCCACACCCTCCACTTCCAGATACGCCTTCAGCCGTTTCGCGATCTGCAGGTTAATCTCTTTTTCCAGGCTTCCATCCACACCAATCTTGCCCGGATCGAAACCGCCGTGGCCGGCATCTAAGACAACAACCGGAGGGCGGCTCTTCGCCATCACTGCCTGCCCGGACACCATTAGTCCCGCCTGCCGGGATACCAGAAATACGGCTACGAGGAGCATGACTGCCATCAGAAGTTCCGGTATTCTCCGGCCTTCTTCCTTCTGTTTTTCTGCTTCTTCCTGCCAATTGTGCCAGGTCCATCCATCTTTTTTCACCTTACCGCTCCAGATTCCACTTTTCCTGTAAAATATATGATTCCGGAGCTTCGAAAAAAACACCGTCTTTTCATTTATCATGAAGCAGCCTGACAGCAGACAATATTTATTCCACTTCCAGCCGATTATAATTCCGAACGCCGTCTTCCAGAATATACTGGAAATAGTCGCCCTGCTGGGTTGCCATGCCTGCGTCCTGCCAGAGCGCGTAAGCCGGATCATTCCGAACCTGATTCTGTACCTGATACGCCGTTCCCTGATAATAATGGTATTTTAACAGGGAATACAGCTGAGCCATCTGCTCCCGCTCACTGTCTGAAACCTCTGGCACTTCCCTCAGTGCCGCCACTGCCTGGTTATAGAAAACCCGCCGCAAAAACGGGGTCTGAAATTCCTTGAAATCCAGAAGCTCCGGCTCTGTCTGTCCGTTTTTCTTCGCCCACGCTTCCACATCCAGAGATCTGGTCCGATAAAGAAAACTCCGGTCATCCCGGTAGGTCAGGATCGCGTACTTGCAGGATGGCGTTGCCAGTGACGCAGTTACCATCTCCCATACTCCACGGTTTTCATCGGACCGTTTGCAGTGCTGCACATGCAGATGTCCGCTTAAAAACAGCGGTACATCCCATGTTTCCAGAAGATCCACAAACTGTTCACTGTGTTCAATGGTACATTCATCTACATAGATCTCGCTCTCATCCAGCAGGTTATGATGGGCAATGGGAATGATCTCCACACCGGCGTCCCAGGCTGCTTCTAACTGCTGTTCGATCCATTCATAGGTTGCCTCGGAAATAGCTCCGCCAACCTTATTCACCGGACTGTACTGGCAGCTGTCAATCATGAGGAGCCAGGTGTTTTCATCCAGCTCATACAGATAACTCAAACTGTTCGGATCCTCACTGGCCGCTTCATCATAGCCAAAAGCCTGGTAAATCTGCCTGAATTCCTCCGGGGTCGTATACTCTGCCGGAAGTCTTTCCTCTCCCTCGTAGCGCGCCGCCTGGCGGTTATTGATATCATGGTTTCCCGGAATAACAAGAACCGGAATTCCGTTATTCTCCACCCGGTGAAGCTTTTCCGCCAGATCCTTATGGCTGGCCTTCTCGCCGTTTAATGTCAGATCTCCGCTTAAAACCAGTGCATCCGGCCGCAGCTTCACCACCTCATCCAGAAACGCATCGGTGATCTGGTCAATATACGTTACTACCTTGCCGTCACCATACTCTACCATTTCCTGAAAGCGCGGCCCGCCATCGGTCAGGGAATCAGAAAAGTAATGGATATCCGTACCCAGCATGATATTTTCCACCCATCCGCCGTCTTCCCCCTTTTCATCACCGGAAGAAGTTTCGGCTGCGGACGCATCCGTTCCGGCCTCACTGTTCTGTTCCGTTTCCCTGCTTTCTTCCTGGCTTTCTTCTGATACTTCCGTCACAGCCGCCGGATTTTCCCTCTGACATCCACTAAGCAGCGCTGCTGCAGCCAGAACAGGCAGAAAGGCAGAAAGAATCTGCCTTCTGCCTCCCAGTCTCTTTTTCATATCCATCACCCTTTCCAAACCATCTCGCATTTAAAAGCAGAACTATGGCAGTTTCACGACATCCCAGACATCTGCAGGCTCCAGCCCAAGACGCCAGCAGGCAACACCCGCCAGGCCATTGTCCCGGATCAGCTGCATTTTCAGTTCCAGGGAGCGTTCCTCTTCCATCCAGATTTCGTAGTTCACTCCGTCCTTCTCCAGTTCTCCATAATACTGGCCAAGATCCTCCTGCCAGTATAATTCCACCTGATTGGTTTCCACCCATTCTTTGGCACTTGAGATGCCCACGGACTGGGAACTGGTTCCCGACGCATCTTCTTTCCAGATGCGGGTATAAAACGGAATTGCGCTGATCAGTTTCTCCTTTGGCACCTGCTTTAACAGATCCGTAATGCCCTGTCTCTCATAGCCAATGGACGCGACCGAACCGGCCTCTCCGCCTGCAAAATGCTCGTCATAACCCATCATGACCACATAATCCGCCACGCGTCCCTGCTCCGCCCAGTTATAAAACGCGGAATAGGAAGCCGGCACATAGGAATCAATGGATAAGACCAGGCCAGCCTTTCTGCAATCCACAGAAAGTTCCCGGATAAACTGTACATAATGAGGTCCCGCAGAAGCCTTGATTCCCTCCACATCCAGGTTGATGCCGTCAAATCCATAGGTTTGCGCATCCTTCATCAAAGATGCGATCAGCTTCTTTCTGGCCGCCGTACTGGCAAACAGTACCTCTGACTGTACATTGTCTCCCTTATTGAAATTATCCAGCACTGCCCACACCTGCATGCCCATAGCGTGCGCCTGATCTACATAATTCTTATCCGCAAGAGACTCGTAATTTCCACTGTTGTCTGTCAGCATGAACCAGGTCGGCGCAATCACATTCACGCCTTTTGTAGCAGATATCAATGTCTGCATTGCCTGATTTGCGGAAAGGTTGGTCACCTGATGCCATACTAACACCACCGGCTCGTCCATGGAGATGCTGGTGTATTCCGGCTCCTGAAATGTGCTGACCAGAGTTTTTGCTTCCGTTTCCTTCAGACGCCGGTTCGGCAGATACCCGACCTGGCCATCCTCCGTCCGTACCCGGCTCCAGTTTTCCAGCTGTTCCAGAACCGTCACCTCTGCCCCGGATGGAACTTCTGTGATCAGGGCACTCTTTACCCCTCCCCGGATTCGCAGCGCGGTATTCTTCTTCACCTTTGCAAGCTGCTGTGGTTCCCATGTGGTATCTACAAAGATTCTGTGTACCCCGTCCGTATCGAAGGTCTCAATGCGCACATTAGTATAGGCACTCACCAGGCTGGAAAGTAGCCAGACCGTTCCGTCCTGCTGTACCAGCAGCGGCTTTCCGCTGCTTCCCATGGTTTCTTCATTGGCGTACACGATCTGGTCCGGCAGTGTATAGATCAGCTGGCTGTTTTCCTCATCCCAGTAGAACCGCTCATTGACTGCCTCGTCAACCCAGTCGACCGGCAGATAAACCTGGCCGTCTATATATCGGCCCTTCACGCCCTCTTCCCGTTCACTGTTCAGAAAAACCGCGGACTCATTCCCGCTGGCCTGATACCATTCACTCTGATCCACCTGCTCTTTTGATGGTTTGTACTTTCGGTATAAAATAAATCCCGCCGCTGCTCCCGCAGCAAGCACGATCGTCAGTATCACAGTCAGTACTGTTGTCAGAAATCTTTTCATCTGCCGTATCTCCTTACTGGTATTCTTATGTTCCAGTATAGCATAAATCTGACACGGCTTCTCTTAAATTTTCCTGATCTTTTTTCTTTTCCCGGGCTGAATCGGGATTCTCTTTTTTTCTTTATCTGTGATACACAATATCAAAATGGATTTCTTTTAACCGCCTGGCTTTCATATAGTCTTCTGCTTCTTCATTCACCCCCTCACCCTGAGGATCTTCCCGCGGAATATCCTCCAGAATATAATCTCCCATATAGAAACTGCCGTCCTCACGGACCTCAAACAGCTTTTCCCACGTCGCGTCGCTGGCGTCCACCCCATCGATCAGCACGCGGATCCCGCGTTTCTGATACCGCTTCAGACCTTCCACGTAAACCTGTTTTCCTTCGCTTTTTTCATTCTCCTGTACGGTCATATAATACCCCTTTTCTGCAAAACGGCATCCGTTATTTCCAGAAGGTTTTGCGTGACACATTTTCTGCTGCGGTTCCGACACTATGAACCACAGCCCGTTTCTTCCACTTGTATAAAACACGGTGCCGCCCGCATTTTTTACTTGCTCTCCGGTCCTTATCTCACCTTGCCCGGCCCCGCCGCGCAAACAATAGGTCCTCAAAGCACAGTATCTCTTCTCTGGTAATGCGAAAAGCATCTGCTGAAGCTGGAAGTCTCTGCAGCCTGCAGCGAAACAGCTTTTCTATTTCTCTTCTGGTATCTTCTCCGCCCGAAACAACGGCCATTCTCCAGCTTTCATCTCTGTTTCCAGCCTGCTCCAGTACCTCCAGAAATGCTTCCGCCTTCCATTCACTTAACGATCCCACCAGGATTTTTCTGTCACAACGCGCGCACTCACACAGGCTGCTCTCTGTTACTTCTCCGTAATCCAGAATAATGTAATGATAGTCTCTGCCCAGACAAAATGATAATACCGACGGATCTGCCATTTTGTAATAATCCACTTCCATAATCCGAAACACTTCCCCTTTATTCCGGCTCTGGTCCGTCTCCCGCCATTCTTTTCCGGCAAAACGCCCTATCCTTTCAAAATCACCGTGATCGTTCCACTCTAATAGCGCTGTCTTTTTTCGTTTCACTCCCGTCAGATAATTTGCCAGGGAAATCGCCAGATGACTGGTTCCCACTCCCCGGCCACAGCCAGCCAGGCCAATTACACAAACCCGGGGTCCTGACAGGCCTACCGGAGTTTCTTTTTTCTTTCCCCAAATACGTTTCGCGACGTGTCTCCTCCCTGTCCAAACCACCGGTTCCAGAGAAGCCGGTACACACAGTCCGATTTCCGGCCTCCTGTAAACGGATCCTCGAAATACGGCATCCGCAATCCTTCTGCGCATGGCTGCTTCTGTCGAAAGGATAAACTTCCACAAAACAGATTATAAATGACGTTCAGTCCACGCACAGATGCACATAACTCTGCCGCTTCTTCGGAATTTTCCCATTCCCATGGTTTTCCTCCGCATATAAGCAGGTATCCGTCTGCGTTTTCCTGCGTCAGCAGGCCCGGATCCGCACCGCAGTCCAGAATGCGGATCCGGTATCCGGACGGTTTCCATTCCACTGCCTCGCCATAGCAGGGAAGCATGGGTGTTTTCCAGATACGAAACACACCACATGAATCTGCCCTGGCTCCACGACACTCTGCCAGCTGGCGTACCGCGCCGGATTCATTAAATTCTTCGTAAACCGCTGACATTCCGCACTTTTGCAGATATGCCGCCAGTCCCATAGCAATGTGGGTTGTTCCCACACCGTGACGACTGCCCGCCACAGCAATCACCAGAGACTCCTCCATACACTTTGCACCATATTGAAATACGCCATTTTCTGACTGTTCCCAAAGTTTTTGCAACGCTTGTTCCAGTTCCTCTGCGGTCTGAAACCGTCTGTCTTTCTCTTTCTGCAGACACTTTCGAATCAGACGCATCAGGCGCCGTTCGGTTATTCCTGATAATTTCACCTGCTCCGGCCGGACCGGTTCCCCCGGGAAATGTCCTGTCAGCATGTAATGGAGGACAGCACCAATGGCATAAATATCGGTTCTTCCATCTAAAACATCTCCCGTATACTGCTCCGGCGCCGCGCAGCCAGCCGTTCCGTAACGTTCTGCCAGGCGTTCTGCTTCATCCGCGTAAACTGCATGATCAAAGTCAATCAACTTGATTGTGTTTTTATAAAGTAAAAGATTTTTGGGTTGTAAATCAAGATATAAGACAGGGGTAGGCATTGTTGAATGCATGATATGTACCAGATGGCAAATCTGAATTCCGTACCGGATCGTCATTGCCGATGAACAATGTCCCGATTCACGGATCAGGGCATATAAAGAATCTCCTTCGAGATACTCCTCAATCAGGTAGCTGTACTGCTCATCTTCTGCCAGGTCATATACGATTGGTATTGCCTGGTCACGAATCCCCTTCAGTATCAGCGCTTCTTTTCTAAACAGTTCGTAGTTAACAAAGGTCTTTGGAACCCTTTTAATGGCGCGGTATTCGTCAAGCTCCATGTGCCTTGCCAGAAATACTGTGCCGCTTCTGCCGCAGCCAAGTACACGGCACAACCGGTACTTTCCGAATAAAATGGTATCCGCTGTTCTTCTCCCCCTTTCCTGTACTCGTCTCTGTGATTTCATTGTAATTCAAATAACGTTGTCAGGCAAGTGCATCCATCTTCACCATTCGACAAAATTCGCCATTCCGGTAAAAATCACATTTTCCGCCTACAGACTGTACTTCTTAACATTTCCTGAAATTTTCACATAGGAATTGATATTTCCCCGTATCATATACTATAATTAGAGTAGGAAAGCAGATTCTTTTTTCTGTTTCCCCCTGAATTTCAAATTGAAAGGAGTGATCTTATGAAAATTGAACGAATCAATGAAAACCAGATCCGGTGCACACTGACCAGTTTTGACCTTAGTTCCCGCAACTTAAATCTGGGTGAGCTTGCTTATGGAAGTGAGAAAGCCCGCGGCCTGTTTCGTGAGATGATTCAAAAGGCCTCCAATGAAGTTGGCTTTGACGCTGAAGATATCCCCCTGATGGTGGAAGCTATTCCACTGTCCGGTGAAAGCGTGATGTTAGTCATCACCAAGATAGAGGATCCCGAGGAACTGGACACCCGCTTTTCCAAATTCTCCCCTCTTTCCGAGGATGGGGTGGAAAATCTCTGGGGCGGTCTTGCAAATGAACTGTTAGAGGGCGCTGACGGACTCATGGAACTGTTTAAGCAGAATATGCTGGCGGCCAATGCACCGGATGCTTCTGACACGGCCACACTGCAGACCCCGGATGCTTCCGCGGACGGAACTCCTTCAGACGGTGTTCCATCCATTCAGACCCGCATCTACCGTTTCGGAAACCTCGACCAGATTTCCGACGCTGCCAGAGCGGCGCTGCCGCTGGGAAACGTAGCCAGCAAACTTTATAAAAAGCCCGGAACCAGCCAGTATTACCTGGTTCTTTCCAGTCAGTCCGCTGATCCTGTCGTTTTCAGCCGTGTATGCAATCTGCTTGCGGAATACGGGGAAAAGATCCGGACAGACGCCGCAGGCGAAGCCTACTATCAGGAGCATTTTGAAGTCATCATTGGAGCAGACGCATTGCAGAAGCTGGCGCTGATCTGAATATCAGAAACACAAAAACAAAAAAGCGAAGCACCATCTTACGATGGCCTTCGCTTTTTATTTTTCGCGTTTCCGCTTCTTATTTATCAGCCAGGATCTCATTGATACCATTTACCAGTGAGTCACAGTCAATGCCGTGAACCATGCATGCCTCTTCCAGAGACTCTCCCTGAGAAGACGGGCAGCCCAGGCAATGCATACCTGCACGCATTAAAATCGGGGCAATCAGATCGCTCTTCTGAAGCAGCTCGCCGATTAACATATCTTTACTGATCTGCATGTTAAATTCCTCCTTTTTGGATATACTACATTACACTATAATACTTTTCACCGAAATACGCAAGTAATATTCATAAATCAGGAGATTTCATACCATCCTGGATGGTATTCGTACAGTTCACACAAATTCATAACGATAATTTTATTCAATATTACCAAATCATAGTGCTTTTCTAGGAATTATTTTTGAATAGTTACCCAAAGCTAACCAAGTATTGTACCTTATTTTATTCAAAAGTGCAATATTTTCCTCTTGAATATTTTTAAATTATAGTATACAATGATGCTATCGAAATGATTATAGAATATTTAAGGAGGATATTATCATGGCATATGTAATTTCTGATTCTTGTGTTAGTTGCGGTACCTGCGAGAGCGAGTGCCCGGTAAGCGCTATTTCCCAGGGAGACAGCCAGTACGTTATCGATGCTGACGCTTGCATCTCTTGCGGTACCTGTGCAGGTGTTTGCCCGACCGGCGCTATCAACGAGGGTTAATTAAACACAACTCTTCAAATGCCTCTTCTGTATTTGCGGTACAGAAGAGGCATTTTTTGTTGCCATAACGCCAGTAAGCGGATATGTTATAGTTACAGAGAATCAATCGCAACAATGAAAGGAGTTTTCCCATGACAAAGAAAAAACCTCTGATCGCCCTTACCCCTTATTTCAATATTGAGCGTGACGAACCTTATATGCGCCCGGCCTACCTAAAGGCCATCCGCGCTGCCGGCGGCACTCCGCTGATTCTTCCACTGGATCTGGAAGAAGAAGATCTTCAGCAGGTCGTAGATACCTTTGACGGTTTTCTCTTTACCGGCGGGCCAGATATTCACCCGTTCTTCTTCGATGAGGAAACCCAGGAAAACTGCGGTAATGTCTGCCTGCGCCGGGACCGCATGGAGATGGCGCTGTTAAAGCTGGTCACGAAAACCGGCAAACCAGTTTTGGGCATCTGCCGCGGCATCCAGCTACTGAATGTGGCGCTGGGCGGTGATATCTATCAGGACATTCCAAGCCAGTTTCCGCAGGATTTTCCCATTGCCCACACCCAGCCTTTTGACTATGTAATTCCGTCCCACAAAGTCAGGGTGGTTCCCGGAACTCTGCTGGCACGCCTGACCGGCTGTGAAACCCTGCAGGTCAACAGCATGCACCATCAGGCCTGCCGTAAAATTGCCCCAGGACTTACCGCCTGCGGTCATGCTGCCGGCGGGCTTACAGAAGCCATTGAAAAACCGGATTACCCATTCTTCCTCGGTGTCCAGTGGCACCCGGAATACTTGTGGGAACAGGATCCGGCCATGAGACAGCTTTTTGAAGCATTTGTAAAGGCGGCCCGCTGATCTGCGGCCGCCTTTTACCAGTCCTGTTACAATTTCTTTCCACTCCGTCCAAATCTCTTTTTTCGAAAAAACGGCATTCGGGCCGCCGCTGCCTCTGCCTTTCCTTTGTTTTCCTTCTGATGCGCCCGCAGGGTCTCATCCAGAGCCTTAAAGCGTTCTTCCTCTTTCTCATCACTGATCCGCATCATATATTCCAGCTCCTGCACTATGCGGTCATTTACCTGACGGCTGATTTCTTCACTGAGTGCCTCATTGTTCTGACGCATAGCCTGTCCGATTGCGTTACCGATGATGTGATTCATGAGCTGTTGGAACTGCTCCAGCTTTTCCTGCTGTGACACCACAGCCGTGTCCTCTTCCACTCTGGCTGCTACTTCTGTCCTTGTTTCCCCATCCATATCTTTTTTCACACTCTCCTCATTCATTCTGTCCGCCTCCGCCCCATTCTGCTCAGGTGTCTCCGCATAGCAGTATACATTTTCCGGCTCTGTCCCGGCTTCCTGAGCATCCGACATCTGTGTCCTGGCGAGCCGTGCCTGCCGCAAAATCTCCGCTGCATTCTGCCTCAGGACCTCATTTAAATCCAGATCTTTCTCACCGGCCAGCATCCTTTTTAACACCGGTTCAATTGCCTTCAGCTGATACCCTTTTTCCTTTAGCTCATTAATCTTTTGGAACATCTCAATATGCAGCTTTGTATAATACCGTTGATTTTTTCTGTCTCGCGGTATCTCCAGATGCAGCTCGTCCTCCCAGTAACGGAGCACATGATTCTCCACGCCCACCAGCCTGCCGGCCTGGGATATGGAGTAACGTCTCTCAGCCATCCTTTTCTCTCCTTAAGGTCTTTCCATAATTTCATACAGCTTATTTAATACTATGAAGCAGTGCTCAGAATTATGCTTAAGGGGCAAAAGAAAAACAGGCAGAAACACCGAGTTCGCATTTCTGCGCACTCTGCATTTCTGCCTATCTTTTGAAATTTTAGATCTAGTTTTACTTTGCCAGATTCACAAACTTGGTAAACTCCGGCTGCCATAACAGATTCACGGTTCCGATCGGACCGTTACGCTGTTTGGCTATGATTACCTCCGCAATGTTCGGGGTATCGGTATCTTTGTTGTAATAGTCATCACGGTACAGGAACATGACCACATCGGCATCCTGCTCAATAGCTCCGGACTCACGCAGGTCCGAAAGCATCGGACGGTGGTCGGTTCGGGTCTCGCAGGCACGGCTTAACTGTGACAGGGCAATGACCGGCGCGTTGATCTCACGGGCCAGGGCCTTTAAGGAACGGGAAATCTCCGAAATCTCCTGCTGACGGCTCTCGCTGCTCTTGCCTCCGCTGCCTGTCATTAACTGCAGATAGTCGATGATGACCATGCTCAGGCCATATTCCAGCTTCATCTTCCGGCACTTGGAACGCAGCTCCGTGATGGAGATACCCGGTGTGTCATCAATGATCATCTTGGAATTTCCGATAACACCGATGCCTTCTACGATAGCATCCCAGTCAGAGTCCGTCAGGTTGCCGTTACGCAGCTTCTGAGCGTCTACGTTGGACTCCATGGCCAGCATACGGTTAACCAGCTGCTCCTTGGACATCTCCAAACTGAAGATCATGCAGGGAAGTCCCTTGCGGACTGCTACATGGTCTACCAGGTTTAAGACGAATGCAGTCTTACCCATAGACGGACGCGCCGCGATCAGCACCAGATCCGAAGGCTGCATGCCTGAAGTCTTGTAATCCAGATCAATGAAGCCTGTCGGGATACCGGTTACCGTGCCCTGGCTCTTGGACGCGGTCTCAATCTTTTCCAGGACATTTAACGCCACCTGGCGGATCGGCACAAAATCACCAGAGTTTCGATTCTGAAGCAGGTCGAATATCGTTTTCTCCGTACCTGCCAGAATCTGCTCCAGCGGCTCTTTGCCCGCATAACAGGTATTGGCAATCTCCTCGTTCACCTTGATGAGCTTTCGCAGCACCGACTTTTCATACACGATATTCGCGTAAGAGCGGACATTGGCCGAGGTCGGAACCGTGGTGATGATGTCGCGCACGAAGTCCAGGCTGCTGACCTCCGGCGGAACATCCTTCTCTTTCAGGCGATTCTGAAGCGTGATCAGATCGACCGGAGCACCCTCATTGAACAGCTCCACCATGCTCTCAAACATGACACCGTACTGCTGCTGGTAAAAATCCGATGCTGTGATGATTTCCGATGCGGCAATGATGGCATCCTTGTCCATCAACATGGAGCCGATTACCGACTGCTCCGCTTCCACACTGTGGGGAAGCACACGCTTCATCAATGCCTCATCCATAAAATCTTACGCCTCCGTTACTTTCACTGTCAGCTTCGCGGTTACATCCTTGTGAAGTTTTACCGGAACCTCATGGTTTCCAAAGGTCTTAATCGGCTCCGGAAGAACCAGTTTCTTTTTGTCGATGTCCAGTTTTAACTGATCTGCTGCCGCTGCTGCGATCTCCTTGCTGGATACAGAACCAAATGCCTTGCCGCCCTCTCCAGCTTTCATCTTCAGGGTTATGGTAAGCTTCTCAATCTTCTCTGCCAGCTCTTTTGCTGCTGCCAGCTGCTCTGCTGCTACCTTTTCAGCGTTTGCCTTCTGGAGCTTTAAGTCGTTTAAGTTCTTGGAAGTTGCCTCAACACCCAGTTTTTTCGGCAGGATGAAGTTTCTTGCATATCCGTCATTCACCTTTACGATCTGGCCTTTTTTTCCCAAAGCCTTAACATCCTCTAATAATACGATTTCCATTATGATATATCTCCCTTCTGTAACATCTCATCGATGACCGCTTTCACACGGTCTTTGGCTTCCTCCATGCTGATGCCGGAAAGCTGTGCCCCGGCAATGGTACGGTGTCCGCCGCCGCCCAGTTTCTCCATCATGACCTGTACATTAACTTCGTCGATGGAGCGGGCGCTTAAATAGATCAGGCCGTGGTACTCTGTCATGACCACCGACGCCTTGATTCCCTTGATTTCAAGCAGCTCATTGGCCGCCTGGGCGCAGACAATGGTCGGGCTCGGAAGTCCCTCCGACGGGCATACGCCAATGGAAAATGCTTCCCGGTAGATCTCCGCGGAAGAAATGGCTGCCGCCCTTGCCTTGTAATCCTGCATATCATCCCGGAACAGCTTGCGAACCCGGGTCACATCGGCTCCGTTGCGGCGCAGGAATGCTGCCGCCTCAAAGGTTCGCACGCCGGTCTGATTGGTAAAGTTGTTGGTGTCGATCACGATGCCGGCATACATGGCATCTGCCTCTGCGGATTTAATCTTGATACCGTCCGCAATGTACTGGAGCACCTCCGCAACCATCTCGCAGGCCGAGGACGCATAGGGCTCTACATAAGAGAGCACCGCGTTGCTGATGACCTCGCTGCTCTGGCGGTGATGATCCATCACCACAATGGTCTTCACCAGCTTTAACAACTCCGGAGCATCGGTAATGCTGGGGCGGTTTACATCCACCACAACCAGCATGGTATTGCTGTCTACCAGCTCTGCCGCCTGGGCTCCGGTCAGGAACAGATCCTCCGGATAATCCGGATTGTCCAAAAAACGGGCCATCATCGGCTGAACCGATGTGGTAACTTCGTTGATGACCACATGGGCCTTCTTGTTCAGGGCCGTCGCTATGCGGTAAATACCAATTGCGGAACCAAAGGCATCGCTGTCGCTTAATTTGTGTCCCATGATCAGTATACGGTCCTTGGTTTCCATCAGTTCCCGCATGGCATGGGCCTTTACGCGAGCCTTTACACGGGTGGATTTCTCCTGCTGCTGGGACTTGCCGCCGTAATACTGAATGCGGCTGCCATCCTTCACAACAGCCTGGTCGCCGCCGCGGCCCAGCGCCATATCAATGGCAACGCGGGCAGAATCATAGTTCTGCGCATAGCTGTCGCCATTCATGCCGATACCGATACTTAACGTAACTGCCATCTCATTGCCGATGTTGACGGTCTTAACATCCTCCAGAATGGAGAAGCGTTCCTCCTGCATCTGCTCAATGTATTTCTGCTTTACCGCAAAGAAATACTTATCCTTCTCGATGCTCTTTAAGATACCGTCCACCGCGCCAATGTACTTGTTGATCTTACGGTCGATCAATGCGGTCAGCAGGGAGCGGCGCACCTCTTCAACGCTCTCCAGTGCCTCGTCATAGTTGTCCAGATAAATGATGCCTGCCACCATCTTCTCATCGGTGATCTGCTGACGGTAACGCAGAATTTCCGTTTCATCAAACAGATAGACAGCCAGAAGCTTCTGTCGGCTGATCACTGCCTGAATCTCCTCCTGCTCGGAGCTGCTCACATAGATCGGCTGGATTTCCATGCGGAACCGGCGCTCACCAAACACCGTGTGGACCTTGACCGGGTCCTCATCCGTTGCCAGATCATCCTTTGTGGCTTCCGGAAACATGGAAAGCAGGTTCTTCCATTTTCCCTTTTCCAGGGCTGTGACTGCCTGAAATTCATCGTTGGCCCAGACAATCCTGCCGTCTTCATCGGCCAGCGCGTAAGGCAGGGCCAGTCCCGTAAGCAGCTGCTTCTGAATCCATGCATATTCTGCCGAAAAATCCACCAGGCCGCCCAGAATCCTCTTTTTGCTGTAAAAGAAAATCCACATGGCAATGCCCAGATAACCGATCGTGAAAGGGAGCATAATCAGCCCGCCAATGTGGCTAACGCACCCAGCCGCGATATTCGCGCAGATCATAAACAGGGAAAGAAGCAGGGGCCAGCTTAAGTATCCCCGCAGCTGCCCATGAACCTTTATGTTCTCTTTCATACGTTTTCTCCTTATCAGATCCGAAAGGATCTGCCGCTGCAGGCAGCTTTTTTGCTGCCACCTATCTTTGAATTATACCATAGCTCCCATGATTCGTCTACTGTTCGCATGTTGCGCCAGGCCTCCGATGGATTTTCGACTTTCCCTTTATCGAACGCCTTTTCTGTGATAAAATAGAAATCCGAATCAATGATTTACCATGTATACAAAGGAGATACGCCTTATGATAAAGAAAGAAATTGCTGAAATCAAGCGCCAGTTCACCCCGGCCAACTGCTCCATTTCCCGCATCTGCGGCTGCTATGTGGACGGCGAAAAGAATAAAAAGGCAGAATTTAAGGAGGCATTTTTATCCCTCCCTGAGGAGGATATGTTCAAATATTTTGAGCTGCTCCGCAAGAATCTGTCCGGCACGCTGGGAAAAAATCTTATTAACCTGGAGTTTCCGCTGGCTGCTGAGGAAGAAGGCGGCCCTCACGAATTCCTGCTAAAGCTGCGAGGCAGCCGCCTGCAGGATGATGCCCTCCTGGATGCTTTCTATGACCGCATTATCGAAAACTACGACTATGTGGGCAACTATCTGATCCTGCTGATCCACGATGCCTACGACATCCCGGGAAAGACTTCCGATGGCATCGAGATGGAGGATGCCTCTGATGAAGTTTACAGCTACATTCTCTGCTCCATCTGCCCGGTAGACCTGTCCAAACCAGGTCTCAGCTACAACGAGATGGAGGGCAGCTTCCAGAACCGCATCCGGGACTGGGTGGTTCAGATGCCGCAGCTTGGCTTTTTGTTCCCGGCCTTCAATGACCGCTCCACCGACCTCCACAGCACCCTGTACTACTCCAAAGACAGCGACGACCTGCACGACGCCTTTATCGAGCAGATGCTTGGCTGCCCGCTGCCGCTTCCGGCCGGTTACCAGAAGGAATCCTTCCAGACCATCATCGAGGAGACCCTGGGGGATGCCTGTGACTACGAGACGGTAAAGACCATCCATGAGAATTTGAGCGAGCTCATCGAAGAACACAAGGATGAGCCAGAACCCCTTGTCCTTGACAAATACCAGGTCCGCAATCTCTTAGAGCACAGCGGCATCGAGGAAGAACAGCTTGCCACCTTTGATCAGAACTTCGATGAAACCGCCGGTGAAAAAGCTTCCATCTACGCAAGCAATATCGCCAACACCCGGGCCTTTGAAGTCAAAACTCCGGACGTTATCATCAAGGTCAATCCAGACCGCACTGATCTGATTGAAACCCGTGAAATTGACGGACGCCAGTGCCTGGTCATTGCCATCGACGGCGGTGTGGAAGTAAACGGAATTGCCGTAACACCGGGTGCAGCCGCCCATGAAGAGGAAGAATAAACATCCGTATTAGGAAATCCAGAACGCAGAAAACGCCGGAAGCGCGGCTCTATGCCAGCACTTTCGGCGTTTCCTTTTTCCAGTTTTCTTCTGTTCGTTTGATGCGCAGCTTTCTCTGCACCTGATTTCTACTGTATCTCGAGCAGCTGATATCCGTTTAAATCCGGTGTTGCAAATTCCACCGGCTGTCCCGGGTCTGCATACCCCACATCACCGTCCATCATCACACTGATAACGGAGCCATCCATGGTCATCTTCATACCCATCTTCATTCTGCTCTTTTTGCAGTAGCCATCCGGACCTACAACCAGTTCCCCGCTGATGGCATCATAGCTTACCTGTGCGCCGCTCTGAGCCACAGCAGACATTCCGTTCATTCCCATCACCTGGTCAAGCAGGGAATTCATTTTCCCGGCATCCATAGTATAGCTCAGGATCCGGTCTTCGCCCTCTGTGCGAAGCTTCAGATTCTGAATGTAATCCAGTCCGCCATTGTCCATGCCCGGAATCTGCTGAATGCTTTTCATCATCTGCTCCAATGGCATCGGCTGTTTGATTTTCTGATCCATCATGTCCATATAATACATACCATTTTCATAGTACATATTGCCCGTAACCGGAGTGCCGCTTAAATCCATGGAAACACTATCCCCTGCCGGTCCCTCCGTCTCATTTCCAGTTGAAAACTGTCCTATGGTCATACGCATGTAATTGTTCATTCGCAGATGCTCCGGCTCTGTAATATGATTTGCTTTCATATTCATCTCCAGGCGGCTGCTCATCTGCATAGCATCCATTTTAGTGCTTATATTAAAATCATAGTAAGCGTTCACATCCGTCAGAGTTTTTTGTTTCTGGTTCATCTCCTCATATACCGCCACCGCATCTGCATCATTCGCATAAGCCGGCACGGTAAGTACCATCACCAAAGCTGCCGTTGCTGCTGCCAGTCGTTTCAGTTTCATGTGTAATCCCTCCTCCAATTTGAATTCATTACCAATTACTGTTTCTGCTGCTGTTTTATATTTTCTGCGCCGCAATGACTAAAACATTTACTGCAGTCACCGCTGCATGTCATATGCCCGGAGTCCGTCTGGCTTTTGCCTGCCGCCCCATTTTGTGCTTCTTCCCGGTCCTTCTTCTTGGAATAAAGAATCAGTCCGACCAGGCAGATTACTCCAACCACCACAGCCACACAGGCCTTTAAAAATATACCCATCAATACTTCCATATGTATGCGCTTCCTTTTTTGATATGTTCTATCTGTCTTTCCCTATTTTATCACTGGCATATGACATATTCAACGGCTCCGGCCAAATCGTAAGAGGAATGTAAGACGAAAAAAGAGACCTTACACAGCTTCCTGCATAAAGTCTCTTCTGAATTCTTATTCCGTATCTTGTGGATTACTCCATGGTGTACGGCATCAGAGCGATGTGACGTGCTCTCTTGATAGCAACGGTCAGAGCTCTCTGGTGCTTAGCACAGTTACCGGTAATTCTTCTCGGAAGAATTTTACCTCTCTCAGATACATATCTTTTCAGCTTGTTGGTATCCTTGTAATCGATTACGCCGTTCTTATCGCCGCAGAATACACAAACTTTTTTTCTTCTACGCATGCCGCCTCTTCTTACCTTAGCGCCATCTGCTTTATCAGTCTTATTGAATGCCATTGGTACTGCCTCCTTCTTCAAATGATTCGTGCCGTCTCAGCTAAACCTGATTTAGTTAAACGGCAGTCCTTCGTCTTCCACACCATCCGGGATGTTCATGAAGCCATCGCCAATTGCGCTGGTCGGAGCCGGTCTGGAGGTCGGCTGATAGCCGTATCCGCCATTGTCACCATTTCCGCCTGCAGAGTTTTTGCTGTCTGCAAACTCCTGATCATCTACGATGATGTCTGTGGTATAAACACGCTGACCTTCTTTGTTGGTGTAACTGCCAGTCTGGATACGTCCGGACACCAGTACGCGCATCCCCTGACGGAAATACTTCTCTGCAAACTCGCCTGCTCTGTCAAATGCCACGATGTTAATAAAATCGGCAGTCTGCTCGTTTCCGTCCTGGTTACGGCGTCCTCTGCGGTCCACTGCAAGGGTGTATCTCGCAACAGCCATGGAACGCTCTCCCTGGGTGTAACGAACTTCCGGGTCTCTGGTCAATCTTCCCATAAGGATTACTCTATTCATACCATCACTCTTCCTTTTTTAAGCTGGTCGTTATCTATTACTTACTGCTCGTCCTGCTTTACGCAAAGATATCTGACAACCGGCTCCATGATGCGGATGTGTGCTTCCACTTCGTTAGAGCAGTCAGAGTTCTCAGACTCGAACTTGATGAAGTAGTAGAAAGCCTCTTTTGCTTTCTGAATCTCGTAAGCAAGTCTCTTCTTGCCCCAATCATCAACGCCTGTTACAGTGCCACCGAAGCGGGTGATATAACCCTGTACCTTCTCCAGTGCTGCAGCTCTCTCTTCGTCTTCGAGTTTTGCGCTCAGAACAACTGCTAATTCGTATTTGTTCATTGCTTTACCTCCTTGTGGTCTCTGGCCCTTGACTTCAGTCTCAAGAGCAAGGATTTTAATGTGTCACGGATAAATATTTTAGCAGACTTACCGTATAAAAGCAAGCACTTTTTCGCGGATTTTGCAAGTTTTTTTGCGGATTTTCCGCCGTTTTCCGCCCCGCTTCCATGCTTCACTCAATTTCTTCCTGCATTTAGCCCTGCTGCTTCTCCGCTGCCTTCGTCAGGCCCCGGGCATTTTTCTCTACCATTTTCCGCTCGGTCATGACCTGATGGCCGCAGCCCATGCATTTCAGCCGGAAATCCGCTCCTACCCGCAGGATTTCCCACTCATGGCTCCCGCAGGGATGCGGCTTTTTCAGCTTTACCACATCACCCACCTCAAAATTCCATTTCTGTTCCATATATCGCTCCCATTTTTTCACTTTTTCTGTCATTCAGCTCGATTGCGTCTGTCTGCCAGATTTCGTCCTTCGGTCCGCCGCTTTTCCTTCCGGTGTCCAGGGCATTTTTCTGTTTCCCCAAATTTTCTATCGGATCATATGTCCCGGATCTTTTCCTAAAATCGCATCAATCCTCGCCAGTTCTTCCGTGCTGAATTCCAGCTTATCCAGTGCCGCCACATTGTCCTCCAACTGGCTGACGCGGCTCGCTCCGATCAGGACGCTGGCCACCTCATCTCTGCGCAGTACCCAGGCCAGGGCCATCTGCGCCAGGCTCTGGCCGCGCTCTTTCGCAAGCTCATTCAGCTTTGCCACCTTGGCCAGCTGGTCCTCATGCATATACCGCTTCCCTACGGTGGTTCCCTGTCTGGACGCCCGGGAATCTGCCGGGATTCCTTTTAAATACTTATCTGTCAGCGCGCCCTGGGCCAGCGGACTGTAAGCGATACAGCCGGTTCCATTTTTCGTCAGTACCTCAAACAGGCCCTGCTCTGGCCAGCGCTCAAACATATTGTATCTGGCCTGATGGATCAGGCATGGCGTTCCATTCTCTTTCAGAATTGCAATAGCCCGCTCTGCTTCCTCTGCCTGATAATTGGAAATTCCCACATACAGCGCCTTGCCCTGCCGCACCATATCCGACAGTGCGCCCATGGTCTCTTCCAGCGGCGTCTCCGGATCTGGACGATGATGATAGAAAATGTCCACATAATCCAGCTTCATGCGCTTTAAGCTGGCATCCAGGCTGGACATCAGATATTTTCTGGATCCCCAGTTTCCATAGGGTCCTGGCCAGAAATCGTATCCGGCTTTGGTGGAAACCAGGATCTGCTCCCGGTACAGCTTCAAATCTTCCTCGAAAATCTTTCCGAAGTTCTCCTCTGCCATTCCGATATTCGGAGCACCATAGTTATTCGCCAGGTCGAAATGGGTAATGCCCAGATCAAATGCCCGGAAAATAATCTCTTTCTGCTCTGTAAGGGGCTTCTCCGTCCCGAAATTCTGCCACATGCCCAGCGATACCCGCGGAAGCAGGATTCCGCTGTTTCCACAGCGTTTATAACTCATCTTGTCATAACGAGAATCATCCGCCTGATACATCTATTTTTCCTCCTTCAAAAAGCGCTCAAACACCGCTCCGATCGGCTCATTGATGACCAGATCTGCCCTGTCATCCATCGGCGTAACACTCTTGTTGATCAGCACCAGCTTCTTCCCCCGGTAATAATCAATCAGTCCTGCTGCCGGATACACCGTCAGGGAGGTTCCTCCAATGATCAGGATATCCGCTTCCTGTATGTAACGCACCGCTTTCTGCAGCGTGGTCTGATCCAGTCCTTCCTCATAAAGTACCACATCCGGCTTGATAATGCCGCCGCACTCACAGCGCGGCACACTCTCCATCCCCATAATTGTGGCAAGATCAAAGAATTTTCCACAGCGGGTACAGTAATTCCGGTGGACAGAGCCATGCAGCTCCAGCACTTCCCGGCTTCCTGCTGCCTGATGCAGCCCGTCAATGTTCTGAGTGATAACCGCGCGAACCTTGCCCTGCTGCTCCAGCTTCGCCAGTGCCAGATGCGCCGCATTGGGTTTCGCATTCGGAAACAGCATTTTATTCTTATAAAACCGATAAAATTCCTCTGGATTTCTCCGGTAAAAGCTATGGCTGATGATGGTCTCCGGCGGATAATCATACTGCTGGTTGTAAAGTCCGTCCACGCTGCGAAAATCCGGGATTCCACTTTCCGTAGAAACGCCCGCGCCGCCGAAAAACACCACATTATTACTTTCCTGAATCCACTTTTCCAACATGTCCACACGCTCTGTCATAGCCTGATTCATCATTCCCGCTCCTTCCTTTTCTCTATACGTAACTGTTCAGTACCCTCACAGTTACCTCTATACAACCTCATCGAGGAAGATTCGGCTCAGCACATCAATCTGTTCTACCCCGGCATACTGCTTTACAGCCTCTGGTATACGATAACCGAACAGCCACTGCGTCAGCTCCTCAATTTTCAGGTGCAGTACACGGTCAGTTTCCCACTCCGTCTGGGCCAGTGCCTCTTCCATAGTTCCGATCTGGCCGGTCAGTTTCTCAATCTGGGATCCATTATGATCCAGTGTCCAGATAAAGTGTCCATCATTCTGCGGAATCAGCGGGTCCTCCAGTTCCAGGCAGACCGTAAACTGCTCCGTCTCCGCGTCTTCTTTCAAATGAATCACCGGCACAAAATTTTCCAGTGTAATGAGCCGGGCCATAATGGCCGGCTTTTTCTTTTCCAGCTCCGAGTAACCGTCTTCTGTATACAAAAGGCGCTGTTCCTTTTCTTTGCGCCCCCAGATACTCTGAATTCCCACAAGCTGTTTCTGATCATAAAGAAAATCCAGGCTGCCCAGTTCACTCTTCACTTCCCTGATCAGGCTGGTTACATAATCGCTATCACGCTTCGTAAATACCTCATAGCGCTGTTCCAGCCATTGCTGCATCCAGTCGGCCGCCATCTGTATCGGTTGTATCTGCTGCACCAGTTTGTCCGCCACGTCCATTCCCATCATGTTCCCTGCTGGCACCGTTTCTTCTATAGAAGTATGCTTCAGTTTTATATCCTCTTTCAGATTCCAGACCGGCTGGTCATAGATAAACGCAAACTGAAACGGCGTGTAAATTGCCTCTGCCGCCGGCATCAGAAAACAGAACGGCATCTGCTGCTCCCGCATATCCGTCATCATCCGGATCAGCAGGCTGCGCATGTAACCGCGATGACGCATATCGCTCCGGGTGGCCACCGCCACAATATAATCTACATTCCAGAACGTGTCCCGCACCTGCAGCCGATAAGGATTCTGGTGAAGCATCGACTGAATGACACCGTCCTCCTCCCGGACCAGCACCTGGTTTATGCTCATTTTCTCCTGATCATAGTAATCCAGAAAGTCCTCAGAATCCTCCGGGAATGCCTCCCGCCACAAATCCTTTGTCCGACCCTTTTCCTGATTATCCAGATATCTTATCATAGCCGCCTCTCTTTTCCACAACGCAAATTCTATTTGAAATTCTTCTGCTGCACCAGATATTTTCTTGCAAATCCGCATGGATTGTAAGACATCTTGGCATGGCGCAGCCCCTCCTGTCCCAGGTCATCTTCCCGGTTTACCAGCGTCACATCCGGGAATTCCTGTACCAGGAACTGCTGGTTGATGAACTGATACAGACCACGAATTTCCGGGTTCGCCTTTTCAATATGAATCACCGCCATATTTTCCGCCTGATTGTAGCTTCCAATGGTAAAGGCCTCCAGCTTTCCGTCAATGTACACGCCAGACATGCGGATATCCAGATCCAGGCACTGTTTCAGGATCTCATGGATTCCCTCCACCTCATAATCCAGATGCTCCTCTACCTCATCACCCTTGCGTTCTCTCCAACGATCCAGGAAACGCCATACATCATCCCGGTCTGAACAGCAGAGACGGCGGAACTCATAACGACCCTCATATTCTTTCAGAAACGCATTCAGATGATTTTTCTTCTTATGAAGTTTCTTTCCGGAAAGCTTCCGCATAGCCTCACCATCGTACAGGTAATCTTTTAAATCCTCCTGTTCGGTCACTACAAAGTCTTCCGATTCTTTCAGATGAAGAAACTCTATGGCTTCCTCATCAGCCAGGTAAATCTTAAACGGAATATGAAGCACCTGATTAAAATACTCCACTGTCATATCAAAATATTTTTTCAGGTCCTCCTCTTTGCAAAGCGGCATAGCACTGTGCATCACGCCATCTTCCTTCATCAGCCATAAAAGCGCCTTATTTTCATGAATGGCATACCGCACATGATAATATTTCCGCCAGATAAAGCTGTCCAGTGGCACGCTGTCACAGGTCTTGTTCGGGCGCAGACCAAAATACGGCGCCAACACCTTCATATCTTCCGCTTCAACTGGTTTAAATTTTAAATCTGTCATTTCTATTTCTGTTCCTTCCATTTAGACAGAGTCTCCCGATCTGCCTTTTCTTTTTTCCTCTTCGTCACTCTTTCCTATTATAGCGTGAGCCGTTCTCGGAATCAATATACCGTTTTTTCGTTTCTATATTATTCATACTATCCTTAATTCCGCTCCCGGACATTCTGGACTTTCCATGATCTTGCCCCGGACACCTCCAGAACAGACCCACAGTAACGGCACTTTTTCACACCAAGCTCCTCCACTGGAGCTCCGCAGTTTGGACACACCAGGGAAGCGGCAGTTCCTGAAAGACTGGAATTATACACATAAATCAGTTCTGCCTCACAGACCGTCTGTTTTTTACGTGTCTGCTGCGCCGCGTCGTTCTGCCCATGCTGACCCTTTGCGCTTTGGCGCACATTACGTGCCGTCGTCTGACTATTTTCCTGATTTTCTGCCTTTGTCCAGTATTCTGCTGCCGTCTCGCAGAGGATACTTGCTGTGCCGTTATACTTCTGGTAGCGGCTGATCACCGTTTTATGAATGCGGACCACCCCAGCGGACCGCACATTTTTTGTTTCCAGCAGTTCCTTTACGGACCGTTCCACCTCAGTCCGCAGCTCTTCCCAGTTAAATTCCGGAAAATCCCGCAGAATCTGCGGCAAATAAATACTGGTCATACCGCCAAGGGACTTGGGCTGCTCTTCCTGCTGCAGTTCCCCGTTCTGGGCACTGCGAACCAGTTCCCGAATCAGGCACACTTCCGCAGAATTGAGAAAACGCCTCATTCTGCGCCGTATTTTTACAACAGCAATGACCACAATCAGCAGCATTGCCACCACAATCATAACCGCCATAACCTGATTATCATTCATAAAACTCTGCTCCATTTCTCTCAGTTTCCGCGCTCACTCTCGTGACTCATGTCACCCCATTGCATTGTCGTTCGCCGCAACCGTGCAAGCATGCTTTAGGCTCTCTTGCACTCGTTACATTATACCATATTATTTCAGAAAGCCATGGTGCAATTTTTTCAACAGGGTTCCATTTCCTATGAAACAAAAAAGAAGCCCACTTTTCAGTGAACTTCTTATTTTGCCAGTTCTTAATTCAATTTCTGAATGATTGCATCCCGGTACATCCTGGTCGTTGCTGTTCCGTGCAGATCCGGTGTCAGACATGTGCCCTCCTCCAGCACTGCGTCGACTGCCTCACGGATCTTTGCCGCGCACTCACACTGCCCCAGATACTCCAGCATCATGCAGGCCGACCACAGAAACGCAGTCGGATTCGCGATATGCTGTCCGGCAATATCCGGCGCGCTGCCGTGAACCGCCTCAAACATCGCGTAATCTGCTCCCAGGTTGCTGGACGGCAGAAGGCCAAGTCCGCCAATCAGACCACTCGCCAGATCTGACAGCAGATCACCATACAAATTCGGTGTCACGATGATGTCAAACTGATTCGGATTCATAACCATCTGCATACAGGTATTATCAATAATCTTATCGTTATACTCAATCTCCGGATACTCTTTCGCGATTTCATTAAAAATGCTTAAAAACAGGCCATCGGACATTTTCAGGATATTGGCCTTGTGTACGCAGGTCACTTTTTTCCGGTCATGAGCCTTCGCATACTCAAACGCATCACGAATAATGCGGGTACTTGCTTTTCGCGTAATAATCTTGGTTGCATGAACCGTATTCTCATCGATCTGCTCTTCCACGCCAACGTAAAGGTCTTCCGTATTCTCCCGGAAAATGACCATGTCAACATCATGGAACGGAGTCTCAACCGCGATATTGGATTTCGCAGGACGAATATTGGCATAGAGGTCATATTTCTTTCGCAGCGTTACGTTCAGGGAACGGAAACCATGGCCAATCGGAGTTGTGATTGGAGATTTCAGCAACACATGATTCCTGTCAAATGAAGCATATGCTCCTTCCGGAATCAACGCGCCATTCTTCTTCCACTCTGCTTCTCCAACATTATAAATCTCATAATCCAGATCAGCGCCTGCTGCCTGCAAAATCTCCAGCACGCAATCCGTGATTTCCGGTCCGATACCATCTCCCTTAAACACCGTGACTGTTCTCTTCATTCTATGACCTCCTGATTTCTGTCCTCTGGTTTTTATTTTTTCAAATACTAGCATAGGACGAAATCAAAGTCAATAGATTGTATTATTCACAACGTATTGCTTTTGATTTAGAACAAAAAAGGAACCATCTTTCGATGATTCCTTAGAGGCGACAACCAGATTTGAACTGGTGATCAGGGCGTTGCAGACCTTGATTGCCAGTCGCTGGAGGCCGCATAAACACTGGGTTCCTGGGCTTCGATAGCCCTTTTGGTACCCTATTAGTGCCCTATTTTATTTTTTGTCAGTAATTACTCGTTATTTTCCTCGTGTCACCAGTTCCCGGTACTTCTTTTTCACGCAAAACCTCTATTTCCTTTTGGCTTCGCTGTACTTTCCTGACGTAATTCCAGAACGTCCTCGACAGAATATCCATACGCATTGGGAAGGTACTTAATTTCCTGATTCCCCTTAATCAAAATAAGATTCTCATTCTTACAGGATGAAATAATAATAGGAGAATGTGTAGCTACAATAAATTGAATATTCGGGAATGTTTCTTCCAGTGCTTTAATAACATTCCACTGCCACTTCGGATGTAAGTGCATATCCAACTCGTCAATCAATACAATTCCCGGAATATGCGTCATATTCTTTCCTGCTTCTGGATTCAAAAGTGCCATTCTATAAGTCAGATTCATCGTCATACATAAAAGAGACTGATATCCGGCACTTAAAAGCGAGATTGGCATACTCTCCCCTGCTTCATTGTAAACAATATCACCGATCTGCTGAGAATAGGAAATAACCGGCTTTTCCGGCAGATCACTCATTTTTTGCATAACAACTGCTACAATTTCCTTGAATGCCTCGTATTCAGCAATCTTCATGCCTTTCTGGAATGCTACCAGCTCCATTTTCAGGCACCATTCTTTAATATCCAAAGAATAATCCAGACATCCAATATAACCGCAGCGTCTGTCATTTAATTTTTTCTTCAGCTCTGTGCCAAAATCACTGCGTCTCGTCTGCCAGACGCGTGCTTCACTCTGAAAGCAAAGCAGTGGTAACTGCGCAGAAAGATCGTTTGCAACTTCCTGTGCATATTTAGCAATCTGTTTGTTATCCATGGTTGTCTTAGAATTTGGCATCTGGTCTTTCCGTCTTCGTGTCCACGCAAACTTAGTTCCTTCGACGTCCACATACGATGTAATTTCTACAGGGGTTTTATACTGGATTGCGGAAGACGCATGCTCCATCTCCGTTAATTGGATTCTCACATCGTCCGGCTGAATATTTTTAGACGGAACACCTGAAATACCTGTAAGAAATCCGCCTAAACCAACTGTGATTGCTTCCAATATAGACGTTTTTCCTACACCATTATCTCCAATAAGCAGATTCACCCCTGGGCGGAACTCTATCTCCATGTCATCTACTGCTTTGAAATTTTTTATTGCCACTTTCTCAATATACATGAATAACCACCCAAAGTAATACTGTTACTGCGCACGCAGGCGGTCCGGCAACGAATTTTTGCTGTATATGCCTTGCATATTTTTGAATCAATGATATACTATATTATAGAAGGATGCCACCGATAGACGGTTGATCCTAAGATAAGATTAGTTAAAAAATAACCGCTCTTGTTTTCTCAGGACATGGGGCGGTTATTTTTGTGTCTTATTACTATCCCGGCCAACTTTGTAGCCGGCACTAAAGCATGCAAGGCATAAGCCGAACAATGCCATTACATCCGAAATACTCATTGGCTAAGCCCTCCTTCGTTCAGATTCCCTTGCGGGTTTCTATGTAATCGGAGGGTCACAGTCCCTCCGCAGAAGGACCAACCGCCTACCGTTATGGTGGCACCCATGAGATTATTTTACCATATCTTTGTAATTTACGAAAGCCTTAGCTCTTTATTTGCAAATACTTGAAATTTTATATTTGTTGCAAATGCCATTAAACACAAATCTTTTTCTAAAATCATTCTGGCATTCTCAATCCTTCAAAGACTTGTTTTAAGTCTTTTGCTGTCTCCACTATGTTTTCTGGCTCTTCTCCATTTGACATTCTGTAAAAATCATCAGCTACAATCCAGCCTAATGCCTCTGTTAACGTAGCTGCTGTCGTTGCACCAACTACAGCACCCGCCACACCTCCACCTGGAATACATTTTAAAATATTTGCAAAAATTGCGTGTCCGGCCTGCTGTGTCACTACAACACTAGCAATACTTTTTGCTGCCGATTGTGATAATGAAATTCCAAAAACTTTTCCTAATGATATAATCATTGCAACCTGTGCCGCTGTGATCGGTATTGCATCTGACATAGGAATCGGTATTGCTCCTGCTGCTGCGGCGGCGGTTGTTGCCGAATGAATTGCAATATGACACTTCTTTTCCAATTCTTTTGGCATGTGTACTTTAGATTTTCCCATAATTTTCTTCTCCTTTGTAATAATTTATATTTTTGTAACTCAAAAAAATATAATCTGATTAAAGAATTCCTCTTTTCCTTGATTCTCTTTTCAAATCAGTCCATCCATCTTCTAACTTCTTACTATGTAATGCTTCCAAAATGTCCTGATCGCTTAAATTTGCTATGTACTTTTTCCGAATTTCTTTCCGTTTTTCTTGAAGCTTAGGTTTCAATATCTGCTCTCGTTTATATTGACCATAGGATTTTCTTCTTTGCTTTAAATCTTCCTTTGTCTGAGTCATATTATTACCTTTTGATCGGTTACATTGGAGATTCAAGCCTTGGAAATTGCAGCAGTAGGAACGTTGAATGCCTGTTATGTGGATATGATAGAAATTTTTAAACTGGCAATTATCAATAATTCGGCATTTATTGCCTGTTTGCATAATCATCCGTCTGGGGATCCGGAAGCGAGCTATGAAGATAAAAAACTGACGGAACGCCTGCAGCGAGCCGGAGCTATTCTTGGAATTTCTGTCATTGACCATATTATCGTTGGAGATACTGATTATTATAGTTTTCGCGACGGGGGTGAACTGGATGAAGAGTGAAAAGAATGAAATCCGTTTATTAGAGGTAAACGAAATTGAATGCCGGATAGGGACGATCAACGAGAATGGGCTGAGCTTGCTTTTGTATAAAGATGCAAGAGTCGATCAGAAGATTCTGGATGAATGTTATTCGCCTTGTGGGTGGAAGCGGAGTCATCAGGAGATTGGTGGAAACCTGTACTGTACGGTAGAAGTGTGGGATAAAGAAAAACAACAGTGGATTGCTAAGCAGGATGTGGATACAGAAAGTTATACGGAAAAGGAAAAAGGGCAGGCATCCGACAGCTTCAAGCGTGCATGTGTGAATTGGGGGATTGGAAGAGAACTGTATTCTGCACCTTTTATCTGGATTCCTGCGGAGAAAGCAGCAATCCGTTATGATGGAAAACGCTATACAACTTCGGAGCACTTTCGTGTGTCTGCGATTGGATACGATTCAGGGCGGGAAATCAATGCGTTGGAAATTTGTAATAGCAAGGGATTTACTGTGTTTCGTATGCAGGCAAAGAAAGAAGCATCAGCATCGAAGAAAATGAAAAATATGCCAGAAGAAGTAAAGGCACAGTTATCAGAGAAAATGCGTGCGGATCTGCAGAAAGAATTGAATCGGACAGGAATTCCTGTGGAACAGGTTTTGGCACGTTATCATCTGGATGATATTAGTCAGATGAAGCCGGAACATTATCGGGATGCTATGAGTGGTTTGAAGAAGTCCAAACCGATTGTTGCAGCTTAACAGGAGTGAAAGGAATTGCCAAGATGTCAATAGAGGAATTAATACAAATGATTTTAGGAGAGCGTATCAACTCTGCGTTACAGGAAACATCCCTGGAAAGAGACAAAGGATGATATTATATCCACCTGTTTGAAAGCATTGGGTAAAGTTATCAACAATCATTATACCTTTTCCCCATGCCCGGCTGCCGATCGGTTAAAGCAGAACTGGCGTTATCGGGAATATGACTATACACGAAGCATTCCCATATTTGTTGATCACTGTCTGGATGTCACCAAGGATCCTGCGGATAAACTTTATCTCCAGGAACTGTACCAGTGTTACTGCGATTTTTGCAACACCTACGATTTGCCTGTTACAACTTATAATTCTTTTTCTGCATGGCTTACCACTAATATTGAAGGCTGTAGCAAGAAACGCATTCACGAAACAGATAAAAACCCTATGGCTGGCCTTGTCGGCCTGCGGCTAAAAAATATTCCAGAAAATGAGCAGCCTCTGTAAACTCAGCCTTTGAGTTTATACACCATATCTGTGAAATTCACAGAAAGGAGACTATGACCATGGTATACAACAATTTATATTCTTTTTCAGATCTGCTGACTATTTTCCCTTTTGGGAAAACCAAGCTGCGTCAACTGCTGCACGCAGGCGTTCTTCCCGTTGTAAAAGTGGGACGGCAGTATGTAACCAGTGATGACGCAATTCAACGATGGATTCTGGAAAACGCCGGGAAGGAAATCTTATTCTAGCTTTCTTCCACAATATGCTGACGGTTCGTAAGAGAACAATTCCCTGCGAGCCGTCATTTTTATGAAAGGAGACATTATGGCTGCTACTACAACTAGCAGAAAACGAAAAGGACGAGGTAATATTCAGAAAAAGGCCAACGGCAATTACCTTGGACGCCTGCGTATTGCCGGATATGACACGTTTTACGTTACTGGTACTTCAGAAAAAGAAGTTCAAAAAGAACTCGATCAATTCTATCTGAAGACACTAAAAAAGGAAATCATTCCGCAAAAACAGACAGTTAATTCTTATATCGAGCAATGGCTTACCTCGGTTAAAATGCCAAGTCTGAAAGCCGCTTCCTATGACCGTCTGGAACGAACCTATCAAAAACAGATTAAAAATACCCCTGTCGGACGCAGTCAGCTTGGAACACTGACCAGTATGGAAATCCAGACATTGATCAACTCTTACACCACTACGCTTTCCTATTCCAGTCTCAAAAAAGTCTATGATCTTCTGAATAACTGCTTCCGCTACGCAGTTGCGGTTCGGGATACAGGATATAATCCTGTAGATGGTGTACGGCTCCCTAAACAGGAAAACCTGAAAATTCGGACCAAAGAAATTGAGATCCTGTCAGAAGCTGATATAGATCGTCTGGAAAAGGCTCAAAATGCCCTATATAAAAATGGACAGCCTAAATACTGGTACGCTTCTGCCTATGTCCTGATTGCCAATACCGGAATTCGTTCTGGCGAAGCACTGGCATTGACCTGGGATAATGTTAATCTGCGCACTAAGACGCTTACCATCTGCCAAAACGCATCCCGCATCAAAAAACGCGATTCTGAAAATGCCACTGGAAGCAAGCAGATCATTACTTCTACCAAATCCCGCTCCGGCACACGACAGGTTCCACTCAACAGCAAAGCTCTGGCGCCTTTAAAGGAGTTACAGGAGCACAGGCATATCCAGTCGCAATTTGTGATCTACACATCCACAGGAAAGATGGTAGTTCAGAATTCATTTTACCGGATATTTCAAAACATGCAGAAATCACTCGGCATCAAACCAGTAACCATCCATGCTTTGCGTCACACCTTTGCAACGCAACTGATTAAGGCTAATGTCGATATCAAAGTGATCAGTCAGTTACTTGGACATGCTTCGGTGAAGATTACCTATGATACATATGTACATACAGATCTGGACCGCGCTTTTTCTGCTGTACAATCGTTAGAATAGCTGAAAAATATTTTGGTGCCTTATTGGTGCCTTATTTTTCACTCAAAAGAGGTTTGAAATGGTCTCCGGCGGAAATTTATAAGGAAATCTGCCTTGTAAATTTCCCCCATCAAAATTTAATAAAAGTCTGGGGAGCCGCATAAATACTGGCTTTTCCAGACAAAAAAAGGAACCATCTTTCGATGATTCCTTAGAGGCGACAACCAGATTTGAACTGGTGATCAGGG
>ERZ791773.71-NODE-71-length-64570-cov-20.734341_pt1 | contig 64570 bp, 45 predicted proteins | sample MGYA00509948_ERZ791773 | MGnify/ENA primary metagenome ERZ791773 (study PRJEB30046, sample SAMN00791987) | human gut metagenome | study: EMG produced TPA metagenomics assembly of the A metagenome-wide association study of gut microbiota in type 2... | reverse complement strand
TGCGGGTGGAGTTGATGACCAGCACATAGAAGAAGAACAGGCACAGAAAGCTGATGAGCACCAGCGCGATGTAGCACCCGGTGCGGCGGGCAGCCAGTGTGGCTTTTTCCGACTTTGTCAATGCAGTGTGAGCCATTACTTCTTACCTCCTTTCAGAGCCTTGCGCTCTGCCTTGCTGCGGCCATCGTCTTCCCTGGTCAGGCTCACGTAAACGACGACGCAGAGCACTGCACAGACGAGGAACAGCACCACAGACACCGCGCCTGCCATGCCGTAGTTCTTGCTGAACAGATGGTTGTTCAGGTACATGATCATGGTGGTGGAGGTGCGGTCCGGGCCGCCCTTGCCGTTGGTCAGGATCTGCGGCACATCGAACATCTGCAAGCCGCCGATCATCGAGGTGATCATGACGTAAACGAGGATGGGGCGGATGAGCGGGATGGTGATCTTCCAGAACATCTGGTTCGGGGTGCAGCCATCCAGCTCGGCGGCCTCATACAGGGTGGGGTCCACGCCCATGATGGCGGCCATCAGCATGATGGTGGTGTTGCCGAACCACATCAGGAAGTTCATCAGGCCGATCAGACCGCGGTTGCCCCAGACCGTGTTCAGGAAGCTGAACGGCTGCTTGAGGATGCCCATACCCATCAGCGCCGCATTGACGGGACCGTTGTCCGAGAAGAGGGCGAAGAACAGCATGGCGAACGCCGATGCCATGATCAGGTTGGGCATGTAGATGACCGTCTTGAAGAAGGTCTGGCCCTTCAGCTTGAGGCGCAGGTCGGTGAACCAGGCCGCCAGCAGCAGGGAGATGGCGATCTGCGGGATGAAGCCGATGATCCAGAGCAGCAGAGTGTTGCTGAAATATTTGGGCAGGTCTGTTGCAAACAGGGTCACGTAGTTCTTCAAGCCCACGAAGTTGGGTCCGATGATCTTCAGACCGCTGCGGTAATATTCAAAGAAGCTGTAATAGATGGTGGATGCCAGGGGGATCAGCTGGAATACCGCGAAAATGAGAAAGAACGGTGCGATGAAGATGTAGCCCCATTTCGCGTAGCTGATCGACCCTTTCTTTTTTGTTTTCTCTCCCATGTGACTGCCTCCTGACGGGTGTTTCAGGAAAAAAGGGAGCGGGCGGGGCACTGCGCCCGGCCCGCCCCCCCTGATCTCAGTTGTGTGCGAGTGCGTCTGCCTTATGCGGGCCAGACAACGTCGGTCAGCTCCGGATACTTCTCCTTGATGGCGGTCTCGAAGTTTGCCTTTGCGGTATCTTCATCCACGTTGCCGGTGAAGTAATCCTTGAAGGCGGTCTGGAAGCTCTCGTTCAGGCCCTGGTCATACGGGCCGGCGTTGGACATGTCGATCTTCTTGGCTGCCTCTGCGAACAGCGCGATGTGGTTCTGGCCGCCCAGGAAGTCGGACTTGTAATCGCTGCTGGCGATCTCTTCCATGGCCTTTTCGTTGTTGGTGTAGTCCTGGGTATCCAGGGTGATCTGCTTCATGATGGCCTCATCGCAGGTCAGCTTCTGCATGACATCCTTGATGGTGTCGAGGTTGTCGCTGCCGGCTGCGCCGCAGATCCAGGTGCCGCCCCAGTAATACGGCTGAGGGCCTTCGCAGACTGCGTAGTCGCCGTAGATGCCGTTGCCGACCTCTTCCTTGCCGCCCTCAGAAGTAGGCGTCTCCAGAGAGTTGCCCAGCAGAGTGAAGTTGATGCCCCAGGTGGAGTAGAAGAAGCCGAAGACCTTGCCGTTGGGGCCCTGGTCGGATGCCCACTGGCTGTCCCACAGGCTGGACTTGTTGTTGTAACCCTTATCGGTGTACTCCTTGGTCTGATCGACCCACTTCATGATGTTTTCATCGACGGTGACGGTGGTGCCGGTGACCCAGGGCGCTGCCACGTTGTTGGAGAAGGTGCGGTATGCGTCATCGAAGCCGGACAGCATCTTGTAACCCTTGGCGGATGCCTGTGCGGCGACGTCGTTGAACTTGTCCCAATCGGAGAGGTAGGTCTGGACTTCGGTGGGATCATCGGTGCCCAGAACATCCTTTGCGATGCTGCGGCGGTATGCGAACAGGCCCGGCGTTGCCTGCCAGGTGGTGCCGCGCTGGCTGCCATCGACGGTGACGATGTCCTTGGTATACTGATACTGACCGGCCAGGTCGGCGTCGGTCAGGCCGATGTCCTTCTTGACATCCAGAACGTAATCGGAATCGACATACTTCAGCGCGTAGTCGGCCTCGATCAGGAAGATATCGATCTTATCATCATCGGCTGCGGAGTCCTGGCTCAGCAGGGCCTCGTCCAGCTTGTTCTGATAGTTGTTGTTCTCGTTGGCATTGATGGTCCACTTCACGGTCGTGCCATCCTTCAGGGTGGTGGTGGACTTATCCGATGCGATCGCGGAGACTTCGGGGTAATAATCGTTGAAGCGGCTCTGGAATTCGTCGTTCCAGCACCAGATGTTCAGCACCTTGCCCTGTGCGGCAGGCCCGGCTGCGGCAGAAGAAGCGGCTGCAGAGGAGGCTGCGGTCGAGCTGGCAGTGGAAGAACTGCCGCCGCATGCAGAAAGCGCTGCGGTGATGGCGACTGCACCAGAAGCGACCAGAAAATTACGACGCGAAATCTTTCTCATAGTAGAAAACCTCCTTCAATGGTTCTCATGCAAACGAAATCTGTTTTGTTTTATCAAAGCTCCGGTCCGCCCGGAGCCGAGGAACTAGGTTTGGGCCGGTCGGCCGACGGAGTCTCCTTCCAGCAGTTTGCCGGTCACGAGCAGCTGCTCGGCCAGTGTCACACGCGGGTGCTCGATCATCTGCACCAGCTTGTCTGCGGCGGTGCGCCCCAGCATCATGGTGTTCTGCTGGTAGGTCGCCAGCTGCGGCTTCATGACGCGGGAGAGGTAGATGCCGTCGTAGCCCATCACGGAGATGTCCTCCGGAATGCTCAGCCCCGCCTCCGCGATGGCATTGTAGCCGCCCATGGCAGAGAAGTCATCGGGGAAGAGGATGCAGGTAGGCCGCTGCGGAAGCGCCAGCAGTGCTTTCGTTTCCTGTGCGCAGCGGGCGGCGTCGTGGTAGATGCCCTCCCGCACATACACATCCGGAACTTCCAGCCCCAGCTCATCGCAGCTCTTGTAGAAGCCCGCCAGACGGTTCTCGGTAACGGCGGTCCGTTCGCCATGGATGAAAGCGATGCAGCGGTGGCCCTGGCGGTATGCCGTGCGGACCAGCGCCGAAAGGCCGGCCACGTTGTCCGAAAGGACTGCCATCCGGTTGTTGAACACATGGTCGATCGTGACGACCGGCACATCGCTGTTCACCAGCTCGATCACCTGCGGGTCTGTGAAATCCACACAGGCGATCACGGCTCCGTCCACCCCGCGGTAGTGGCAGTGCTCCAGGTAGGTCATCGTCTTGCCGCCGAGGTTCCGGTTGATAAAGGTGATATCGTAGCCCAGCTGCTCGACCCGGACTTTGAAGCTGTCCAGCACAGCGGAGAAGTATTCGTGTGCCAGGCCGCTCTGCCGTTCGTCCACGAACAGGACGCCGATGTTATAAGTACGGTTGGTCTTCATGGAGCGGGCCGCCATATTGGGAACATAGCCCATCCGGCGAGCCGCCTCCCGAACACGGGTGCGGGTGGCTTCGGAGATATCCGACTGGCCGTTGAGTGCCTTGCTCACCGTGGCCACCGAGACCCCGCATTCCTGCGCCAGATCTTTCAGGGATGACATTTCGTCGTCCTCCTCTCAGGAACCGATTGGTTCTGAACGAATCCTAAATCGTTTTCGCAACTTCAATATAGCGCATTTCGCATTAAAAATCAAGCGCAAACGAAAATCTTTTGTGTCGATTGCCATGATTTTGGCGGTTTGTTCGATTTTCGGCGCATCAAATTATGCAGTTTGCTCCATTTTCGCTCTCTTTCGCTCATTTTCGAATATTTTTTCGCTTCCTGCTTTCGTATCCGTGGGGACATTCTGGCAGGATCTTATTATTACTTTAGAATGGGGATTTTCTTTCCCAGTTTGGAGCCTGTGTGCCGGTTCCAGAAGGCGCATCGCTTCCCCCGCCCCGCCTGCTTCACATGAAAAAAGTTCGTTCCCTCTTCAAAATCATTACAAAATTCTTACAATTTCGCCGAAATCCGCTTCCTGTCCGGTGCGTTGTATATTTCATAAAACCACTTGAATTTCGCTGTGGAATCGGTTATGCTTAAAGCAGCGTAATCGTTCTCTCTTTTCTTGCAGCGCGTTCTTAATCGTTTTCGCTTTTCTGATGGTTGCAGCGCGTTTCCTGTTTTTGCAAAGGAGGAACTGATCGTATGAAATTCGGACATTTTGATGATGTGCATCGGGAATACGTGATCGACACGCCCCGCACGCCCCTGCCCTGGATCAACTATCTGGGCAGCGAGGACTTCTTCAGTCTGGTGTCCAACACCGGCGGCGGCTACAGCTTTTACCGGGATGCGCGGCTGCGCCGCATCACCCGTTACCGCTACAACAACTCTCCGCTGGATATGGACGGCCACCGCATCTACATCAACGACGGCGGCACGATCTGGAACCCCGGCTGGCAGCCCACCAAGACCGAGCTGGACGCCTACAGCTGCCGCCACGGTCTTGGCTACACCATCCTGACCGGCGAGAAAAACGGCATCCGCGCCCAGCAGGAGCTGTTCGTCCCGCGCGGCGACGCCTGCGAGATCGACCGCCTGACGCTGGAAAACAAGACCGGCACCCCCCGCACGCTGGATGTGTTCAGCTACGTGGAGTTCTGCCTGTGGGACGCCATGGACGACAGCTCCAACTTCCAGCGCAACTTCTCCACCGGCGAAGTGGAGGTCGTGGGCAGCGCCATCTACCATAAGACCGAGTACCGCGAGCGCCGCGACCACTACGCAGTGTTCTGGGCCAACACCCCGGTCACCAGCTTCGACACCGCCCGCGACGCCTTCTGCGGCGTATACGGCGGCCCCGCCGAGCCGGAAGCCGTCAAGGCGGGCCGCTGCTCCAACAGCATCGCCCACGGCTGGGCCCCGGTCGGTGCCCACCACTTCCACCTGACCTTGGAAGCCGGGGAGACCCGGACCATCCTCTTCGGTCTGGGCTACATCGAGAATCCCGTGGACGAAAAGTTCACCGCCCCCGGCGTCATCAACAAGACCCGCGCCGAGGCCATGATGGCCCGCTACGCCACCGACGCCCAGGTGGACGAAGCCCGCAGGGCGCTGGCCGACCACTGGGACAAATTGCTCTCCACCCTGCAATTGCACTCCGGCGACGAGAAGCTGGACCGGATGGTCAACCTGTGGCACCAGTACCAGTGCATGGTCACCTTCAACATGAGCCGCTCGGCCAGCTACTACGAAAGCGGCATCGGCCGTGGGATGGGCTTCCGCGACAGCTGCCAGGATCTGCTGGGCTTCGTCCACATGATCCCGGAGCGCGCCCGCGGCCGCATTCTGGATATCGCCGCCACCCAGTTCGAGGATGGCAGCGCCTACCACCAGTATCAGCCCCTGACCAAAAAGGGCAACCGCGATGTTGGCACCGGCTTCAACGATGACCCGCTCTGGCTCATCGCAGGCACCGCCGCCTATCTCCGCGAGACCGGCGACTGGTCCATTCTGGACGAGTCCGTCGCCTTTGACAACGATGTGAGCAAGGCACAGCCCCTCATGGAGCATCTGCGCCGCAGCTTCCGCTTCACCCGCACCCACCTCGGCCCCCACGGCCTGCCCCTCATCGGCCGCGCCGACTGGAACGACTGCCTGAACCTGAACTGCTTTTCCGAGCACCCCGGCGAGAGCTTCCAGATCACCGGCCCCAGCGAAGGCCCGGTGGCCGAAAGCGTTTTCATCGCGGGCATGTTCGTCAAATACGGCAGCGAGTACGCCGACCTGTGCGACCACCGCAGCCTCCCGGAGGAGGCCGCCGAGGCCCGCGTCGCCATCGCGGAAGTCGAGCAGGCCGCTCTGACCGCTGGCTGGGACGGTGCCTGGTTCCGCCGCGCCTACGATGCCTTCGGCCAGCCCATCGGCAGCAAGGAATGCGACGAGGGCCAGATCTTCATTGAGCCGCAGGGCATGTGCGTCATGGCGGGCATCGGCAAAACGACCGGTCAGGCCGAGCAGGCGCTGCGGAGCGTGGAAGAGCGGCTCGACACCAAGTACGGCGTCGTTCTGCTCCAGCCCGCCTACACCACCTACCGCCTCAACCTCGGCGAGATCTCCAGCTACCCTCCGGGATACAAGGAGAACGCAGGCATCTTCTGCCACAACAATCCGTGGATCAGCTGCGCCGAGACCGTGCTCGGCCACGGCGACCGCGCCTTTGAGGTCTACAAGAAGACCTGCCCCGCCTACATCGAGGACATCTCGGAGATTCACCGCACCGAGCCGTATGTCTACAGCCAGATGGTCGCCGGCATCGACGCCCCGACCTTCGGCGAGGCAAAGAACAGCTGGCTGACCGGCACCGCCGCCTGGACCTTCTTCAACGTCAGCCAGTACATCCTCGGTGTGCAGCCCACACTGGACGGCCTGAAGATCGACCCCTGCATCCCACACACACTGCCCGGCTTCACCGTCACCCGCCGCTACCGCGGGGCCGTGTACCACATCCGGGTCGAGAACCCCGATGCCGTGCAGAAGGGCGTGAAGCGCGTCACCGTCAACGGTTCTCCCATCCCCGGCAATGTGCTCCCCATCGCCAAAGCTGGCGAGACCGTGGAAGTCACGGTGGTCATGGGCTGAACTCTAAAATTCTCCTTTATCACATAAAATCCGGAACCCCCGGCTCTGCATCACACAGGGCCGGGGGTTCCGGGTTTGTTTGGTTTGTTTTTGGAAATTCAGCGTTTAGAATCTGGCGTATTTGTTGATGTCCGACGGCTGGCAGTTGAAGTGCTTCGGGGCATCATAGAGTACTTTATTGCTACCGTTATATGCGTAGCCATCAATCAGAATTTGATTCCACTGTTCTTCACTTCCGCCATAACAGACTTCCAGATATTTGCATCCCGTAAATGTATCGCTTTCAATCTTTTTCAAGCTGCGCGGGATATAAACACACTCCATATTCGTGCAGCCCCTAAACGCACATTGCGCAACACTTGTCACACCTTCCGGAATGGCAATTTTACGGAGATTGGTACAGTCATTAAACGCTCCATAGCCAAGTTTTTTCAATCCCTTTGGAAGCGTTATTTTTTCCAGTGAAACGTTGTTGCTAAACGCATAACCATCAATTGTAGTAATGCTATCTGGCAGGGTAATTTCCTTCAGAGCCCTACAACCTTTGAACGCCTCATTGGAAATTATCTTGACACCACTGGGAAGAACAATTTTTTCCAACGATGTACAGCTGTTAAACGCGTAATCTCTAATTGTTGTAATACCTTCCGGAATCGTCACATCTGTCAGGAAACTACAACCTATAAACAACGAACTCGAAATCGTATTCAACCCTTTAGGTAAAACGATGCTTTCCAGTGCTTTACATGATGCAAAAGCATTTCTTCCAATGCTTGTCATCTCTTTCGGCAAACTGATGTTTGTCAGCGAGCTACATCCACTGAACACGTAGTCACCAATAATAGTCAAATCCGAAGGAAGCGATATATCGGTCAGCGAAGAACAATCTTGGAATGTAGATTCTCTTAATTCCGTCACATTGCTTGGTATCGTAATCGACTGTAAAGCAGTACATCCTTTGAATGCACTGCTCCCGATATTGGCAACACCTTTCGGAAGTGTGATTTCACTCAACGAAGTACAATTCATAAAGGCCGTATTTCCAATGACGCGAATGCTTTCAGAAAGTGACACCTTTTTCAGCTGTTTGCATCCGCTGAATGTGGTAAACGGCAGTTCTGATAGCGTGCCTTCAATCTGCACGGACTGCAAGCTGGTACAATTCATGAATATATTACCGCCAAGACTTGCCGCACCCAAAATCTTCGCCGTCCGTAGAGTTGAGATATATTCAAAAGCACCCGCTCCAATCGTTGTCACACTGCTCGGAACTGTTACGTCCACCAACTTTGTATAATCAAAGGCAAAACTATCAATCTTCTGCAAGCCATCTGGCAAACTCACTGTGGCCAGATTCTTACAGCCTGAAAAAGCATTGGAACCAATTGACTTTACGGTATCCGGAATGATCACGCTTGTGATATTGCTATCCTGATAGAAGCAGTTATTTCCAATCGCTGTCACTGTCAGCTTCTTTTCGCCCACCTTACGAGGAATGGTAACTGCACCAGAAGGCACCTTTTCGCCGGACTTGTTATAGCCGGTCAGAGTCGCAGTGCCATTGCCGTTGTCCTTGTAGGTCCACTCGATGCCATCGCTGGGTTCATCCGGTTCCGTAGGCGTTTCCGGTTCAGACGGTTCCGGTTGTTCCGGTTCTGTGGGATTTGGCGTCGGTTTTTCCGGCTCGGTAGGAGTCGGCTTTTCCGGTTCTGTCGGAGTCGTGACCGTTCCACCGCCCATCGTGTTGTTGTCCGGGTTGGACGGAGCCGGAGCTTCGCCGCCGCCCGCACAGGCCGTCAGAAACACCGCTGCCAGCACAGCCGCCGTCACTCCACGCAAGATTTTCTTTTTCAACCGCATAGAAATCACTCCTTCGTTTGTTTTCCAAAGCGATAGTTTAACTTTATAGACTTTTTATGTCTATTCAGTTTATTCGATTATAGCACACTCCACTCTATACTGCAAGAAAATAATAAACTCTATGGTCAAAAGTTAAACCATGTAGACAAAGAGGAAATCTATGGACTATGCCGCTATAGGAAAACGAATCCGTGCACATCGGAAGCGTCTGAATTTATCGCAAGAAGAATTAGCCGAAATGGTCAACATCTCAACCGTTCATATGAGCCACATCGAAACGGGATATACGAAGCTCAGTCTCCCTGTTCTGGTGGACCTCGCCTGCGCACTGGGTGTACGAACAGACGACTTGATTTTTGATAAAGATGCCCTTGGCAAAACCGAATTGCTGGAAGAGATCACGCTGGAACTACAGGATTGCTCTAATGCCCAGCTTCTTGCCTTGCGACAAATTTTATCCAGCTCCAAAGATGCCATTTCCAAATATCTATAGCCGTTTGCATTTTTAATGTACCAGAATCATCCGCATCCTCCCCATCGCCGCCCCCGGCGAGACCGTGGAAGTCACAGTGGTCATGGGATAAGCTCTAATAGTTAAAACCCCCGGCCAGAGAGACGAACATCTCTGGCCGGGGGTTCTTTTTGCGCTTTCTTACCAGCGCGTCATATTCTTTTTTCACTCCTACGTATTTTTTGCTTCACTCTTCATCCAGCGCCCAATGATAGGCGCAGCGCACGGCCTTGTTCCAGCCTTTGATGCGCCTGGTGCGCTCCTCGGCCGAGATATCCGGCAGGAAGGTGCGGTCCACCGACCAATTCCGGACCACCTCGTCGGTGGACTGCCAGTAGCCTACGGCCAGACCGGCAAGGTAGGCCGCGCCGAGGGCGGTCGTTTCCACACAGCAGGGGCGCTCCACCGGCAGGCTGCTGATGTCGGCCATGGTCTGCATCAGGTAGTTGTTGGCGCAGGCACCGCCGTCCACCTTCAGGGCCTTCATGGCGATGCCGGAGTCGGCCTCCATGGCGTGGAGGACATCGTTCACCTGATAACACAGGCTGTCCAGCGTGGCGCGGATGATGTGATTTTTGTTGCAGCCACGGGTCAGGCCAACGATGGTCCCGCGGGCGTACTGATCCCAGTGGGGCGCACCGAGGCCGGTGAAGGCGGGCACCACATAACAGCCGTTGGTGTCCTTCACCTTCCGGGCCATATACTCGGAGTCGCGGGCTTCTTCCAGCAGCCGCAGCTCGTCCCGCAGCCACTGGATGGCCGCACCGGCCACGAAGATGGAACCTTCCAGCGCATAATTCACGCTTTTTCCGCTGCTGCACGCAATGGTCGTGACAAGGCCGTTTTTCGAGACGACCGGCGTTTTGCCGGTGTTCATCAGCAGAAAGCCGCCTGTGCCGAAGGTGTTCTTTGCCTCACCCGCCGAAAAGCAGGTCTGCCCGAAGAGCGCGGCCTGCTGGTCGCCCGCTGCGCCTGCAATTTTGATGCCCGAACCAAAGTGCATCGGGTCGGCCTCCGCGTAGAAGCAGCTGGACGGCATGGGCGTGGGCAGCATACAGCGCGGGATGTTCAGCTCCCGCAGGATATCCACATCCCACTCCAGCGTGTGGATGTTGAACAGCATCGTGCGGCTGGCGTTGGTGTAGTCGGTCACATGGACCCGGCCGCAGGTCAGCTTCCAGATGAGCCAGGTCTCCACCGTGCCGAACAGCAGCCGCCCGGCCTCGGCCTTTTCCCGCGCGCCGGGCACGTTGTCCAGAATCCACTTCAGTTTGGTGGCGGAGAAGTATGCGTCAATGACCAGACCTGTCTTTGCCCGGAAGGTCTCGGTCAGGCCCCGCGCCTTGAGCTCGTCGCAGTAGGCGCTGGTACGGCGGCACTGCCAGACGATGGCATGATAGACCGGCTCCCCGGTCTCACGGTCCCATACGATGGTGGTCTCGCGCTGGTTCGTGATGCCGATCGCCGCGATGTCCGACGCGCTGGCCCCGATCTGGTTCATGGCCGAGAGCGCCACGCCCAGCTGCGTGGTCCAGATCTCGTTTGCGTCATGCTCCACCCAGCCCGGCTTCGGGAAATACTGGGTGAACTCTTTCTGAGCCACGCTGCACATCTCGCCCGCCTTGTTGAACAGGATGCAGCGGTTCGAGGTCGTCCCGGCATCCAGCGCCATGATATAGTTCATATCCACGTTCCTTTCTTACACTGCATCCCTTGGGCTTCCTGGTCGTGTCTGTGTGGTTGTATTATAACGCACCATCCGCGCGATTGCAACGCATCTGAACCCACGCTGCAAAATCTTCAAATTTCGTATTGACAACTTGCTGTTGTTGATTTATACTGATTTCACACACAAACGCAGCCATTTCACAACCAAAAGGAGGCGAAGTGAATGGATCGTTCCCCCTAGCGTCGTTTTCCCTGCACAGGGCAGCGTTCTGTTTTTTCCTGTTCCTGCTTGCACTCGATCTTTTTTACAGATGGGAGGTTTTCTATGATCGAACAACAAATCACGCTCTGCTCCAACGGCCGCGCCGTCCTTTCGGGCTATTCCGGCGGGCTGCTGCTTGGCTACGCGCACAACACCGGCGTCTATCGGCTGCGGGTCGTCTGCTCCGGCGAGTGGAACGGCACCACCGTTGTGGCGTTCTGGCATCTGCCCGGTCCGGCCGAGCCGCTGACCACCCTTGTGGCCGACGGGACCGTCGAAGTGCCCGCCCTCGTCACCGCACAGGGCGGCAGCGGGACCGTCACCTTTGAAGGCTCCGACGGCACCCGCACCGTGACCAGCGCCAGCGTTCCCTACAGGGTGCTGAGCAACTCCGGCACCACGGACCCAACCCTGCCCGAACCGGGCACCCCGGCGTGGCAGCAGTTTTTGCAGCAGGTCAAGCGAGAGCTTCGCAACGCCGCATCCGGCCTGTCCGACGAGGAGCGCGGGCTCATCCTTGCGCTGTTCCGCCACGCCGTCTACGACAACGGCGAGATGCTGCCCCACTATAACGCCTTGGCCGCACTCTGGAGCGGCAGCAGCCTGCCCGATGTCCCGCCCACGCCCAGCCAGCCGGACACACCAGATTCCCCCAACAACGGCCTGCCGACGCCGCGGTATAAGCTGGCAGCTCCGAAGACTTTTGTACCGTCCAACAAAGAATGGATCGACACCGGGATCAAGCCGTTCGCAGCCATCGACACCGGCATGGATCTGACGGTGTACGCAACCTTTACGGTGGCTGACAGTGCAGTCAATACGGTGACAACGTTGCTTGATTGCTTCAGCGATATCACCAACGATCAGAGAGGCATCATCGTTTCAACATGGACCAACGGAACCGTGGGCATGAACATGTTCACCTACGGCAGTCACTTTGTCAAGATCGAATCCGGGAAGAAACTGAAGTTTCTGCTCCAGATCAAGGGGACGCAGTTCCGGTTCCTGTCATACGGTTCCCTGACCGAGTGGAAGAACATCCCGAACTATGCCGCGAACAAGACCGTGGATCGTTCGCTGATCCTTGGCGCTTCCTGGACCGCCGCCTCAGGCGAAATTACGGACGGCAAGGCACGTTTCTTCAATGGCACGGTGTATGACTTCCAGGTATTCGACACGGCGCTGACCGACGCACAGATCACGACCCTGATGGAGGCAAACTGATATGGTATACGATCTGAATGGCACCACCCTGAGCACAGGCGGCGGCAGCGGAATGCTGAACGTGCTGGACTACGGCTTCAAAGGGGACGGCACCACCGACAACCTGGCCGCGTTCAACGCGCTCATCGCCGCGCACCCGGCCGAGACGCTGTATTTCCCGAAGGGCGTCTATGCGTTTTCCGGCAAGCTGGTATTCGACCAGTGCTACATGGAACTGGACAACGCCGAGCTGAAATGCACGGCCAGCACCAAGGTGAACCGGTTCATCGAGATCCGCGGCAAGATGTACCCGCCCGAAACACCCCAGCAGGACATGTTCATCCGGGGCAACGGCAAGGTCAACGCGAACTTCAAGGCAGACGACTGCATCGCCGTGGCACGGCAGAAATGCACCCTGATCGACCACATCTCCATCCAGAACTTCCAGCGGTACGGCATCTGCGGCAAATTCAACGACTCGTCTATGACCACCGGCGACGGCCAGACGGAAGCCAACCTCTCGTATGAGCTGATGGTGCGCAACTGCATGATCGAGTCTTCGCTGGACTACCCGAACGCCGTGGGCATTTATGACACCGGCGATTCGATGTACAGTGACACCGTCATCCTGAACGTGAAGACGGCGCTCTCGTGCAACGGCAGCAGCATCTTCCACAACATTCACGCCTGGTGCTTCGATTTCAACTACAGCGACAACGACACCAAAAAGGCCCTGTTGGAGAACACCGTCTTCGCATACATCCGGGGCAACGGCACCCGCTTCTCGGACTGCTACATCGACACCTACCAGAAGGGGTTCCAGTTCGGCTCCGGCCAGTATGTCGTTTACATCACGAATCTCAAATGGTACGTTGCTTCCAATACCTGGCCCACCGGCCTGACGGCCTACGTCTTCCCGGCCAGCCCCGCAGGCAAGACGATGTACAAGGTCTTCAATGCGGACATCAACGGTTCGGGCGTGACCAAGTTCAGCGATGTGGACCTGAGCACACAGACGAACTGCCGCTGGTACGGCATCGTGCACAACCTGAGCGACGCACCGAGCACTTTGCAGTAAATTTTTGAACGCACTTTACGATCTTTGACCGAATATCCACCCCTGACGAACCGTGGGCGCGGAAGATGCCATTCCGCCGCCCACGGTTTTTTGCGGTTTCGGGCCGTTTGCCCCGCCAAATTGCGATGATTTTGTGAATACATATTGCAGAAAAAGAGGGATGATGCTATTATTAAACTGTTTATATATACCTATTATATGGGAATCCTCCGATTCTACTTTTCGCAACGAAAGGCTGGACCCTGTGAAGCTCTTATTCGTCAATAAATTTCTCTACCCCCGCGGCGGTGCAGAGACCTATTTCCTCAAGATCGGCGAGGAGCTGACCCGCCGGGGCCACGAGGTCGAATATTTCGGCATGTACGACGAAAAGAACACCGTCGGCAATGCCCTGCACCTCGCCACCACCAATATGGACTTCCACAACGCCGGGCCGGAAAAGCTGCTCTACCCCTTCCGCATCCTCTACTCGTTTGAGGCAAAACGGAAGCTGAAGCAGGTCATCGGGCAGTTCCAGCCCGACCTCATCCATTTCAACAACATCAATTTCCAGCTGACGCCCTCGGTCATCTGCGCCGGAGCGGAATGCGGAGTGCCCATGGTGCAGACGGTGCACGATGTGCAGATGCTCTGCCCTAACCACATGATGATGGAGTTCAACTCCAAAAAGCTCTGCGAAGCCTGCATGGGCAAAAAAAGCAAGTGGCCCTGCGTGAAAAAGCGCTGCATCCACGGTTCGCTGCCCAAGAGCCTCATTGGTGCCGTGGAGGGCACCCTTTACGAGTGCAATCACGTCTATGACAAGATCGACCGCTTCATCTGCCCCAGTGCGTTTCTGGAGAAGAAGCTCCTCACCGTCCCCCGCTTCCGGGGCAAGACGGTGATGCTGCACAACTTTCTGAGCCGGGTCGCTGCGGCTGCCCCTGCCGAAAAGGGAGATTACGTCCTCTACTTCGGCCGCCTCTCGGAGGAAAAGGGCATCGACCGCATCCTCGAAGCCTGCAAGCTGCTGCCGGACATTCCCTTCGTCATCGCGGGCAGCGGCCCCATGGAGGATCTGTGCAAAAACTGCACCCTGCCCAATGTGAAGTACGTCGGCTTCCAGACCGGCAAAGCGCTCGAAGACCTCGTAGCCGGGGCGCTGTTCACCCTGCACCTGTCCATCTGGTACGAAAACTGCCCGCTGGCTCTGCTGGAATCCCAGTCCCTCGGCACCCCGGTGCTCTGCAACCGGATCGGCGGCATCCCGGAACTGGTGGAAGAGGGCCGCACCGGCATCCTGAACGACACCTTCACCCCGGCCGCCTACGCAGAAAAGATCCGGGCACTCTATGCAGACAAGCCCCTGCTGGCCGAGATGTCGGCCCACTGCATCCAGAAGAAAGACCGCATGATGACGCTGGAACGCTACTGCGACCAGCTGCTGGCCCTGTATGACGATGTGGTGAAGAACGCCTGATGAATCGGAATTTTTTCTGTATTATCAACCGAATGTAAAGGAACGACGTCTATGAACGATCTGCTGCGAAAGACCCGGCGCGCCTTCCATCTGCTGCGGGAACTCCTGAAATACGAGACTGCCACCTGCTGTGCTGCCGTTCTGAAGTGCTGGAACAAGGATTACCGGCATGTCTGGCTCGTCTCTGAGCGGGGCCGCGAAGCGCGGGACAATGGCTACCACATCTTTGCCTACCTGAACCGGGAGCATCCTGAATTGAACAGCTGGTTCGTGGCAGACCCCACCCTGCCGGACTATGAGCGGGTGCAGGCGCTGGGCCGGGTCGTGCCCTACCGCAGCTGGAAGCACTATCTGCTCTGCGCCGCATCGGAAATGAAGATCAGCACCCATGTGCTGGGCTACACCCCGGAGATCGACAGCTACTACATGCTCGACAAGCTCCATGTGGTCCATGGCCCCCGCGCCTTTTTGCAGCATGGGGTCATCATCGACGACATGAAATGGTATCACTACCCCAACATCCGCACCGACCTTTTCGTCTGCTCCCTGCAAAAAGAACGGGATTTTGTAGAATCCGTCTATCATTATCCAGCCGGTATTGTCAAACGGCTGGGTCTGTGCCGGTTTGACGCCCTGCTGCGCCCCCACGAGACCAAGCGCCAGCTGCTGCTGATGCCCACCTGGCGCACCTACGCCATCGAGCGGAAGACCCAGGCCGAGTTTGAGCAGAGCGACTATTTCCGGCACTGGCAGGACGTCATCTCCAGCCCGGAGCTGGAGGCGCTGCTGGAGAAGCACGGCTATGAGGCCGTCTTCTACCCTCATTTCGAGGTGCAGCGTTTTCTGAGCAGCTTTCACACCGCCAACCCGCGGGTGAAGATCGCGGCGCTGGGTCAGGCCGATGTGCAGACCCTTCTGATGGAATCCGCCGTCATGGTCAGCGATTTTTCCAGCGTACAGTTCGATTTTGCCTATATGAAAAAGCCCCTCCTCTATTACCAGTTCGATGAGGCGCAGTATTGGGGCGTACACCACGACGTCGGCTACTTCAGCTACCGGGACGACGGCTTCGGGCCTGTGGTCACCGAGCAGGCAGCGCTCTTCCGGGAGCTGGACCGCGCTCTGGCCCAGAACGGCATGATATCCCCCTTCTACGCAAAGCGTGTGGACGCGCTGTTCGACCAGGTGGATGACCAGAACTGTGCCCGCAACTATCAGGCCATCGTGGAGCTTTTGAACTGAACGAACGCGAAGAGCCGCGGCTTGCCCGCAGGCTCGCACAGGAGGGCAGATGCAAAGTTTTATAAAACTACTCTTTGGGGGATATGGCAGCGGAAACTGGGAGTATCTTGCGCAGCATGGAGGAACACAATTCCTGAAGCGGAAATCGGTGCAGCGGCCGTTCTGGCTGCCGCTGCTCTACATTGCCATGATGGGCATCGGGTTCTGGTACCGCGGCATGGGCCTGCCCTGGTTCATGAAGTACCTGGTGCAGGCCGCCGTGGTCGGCCTGGCCGCCTGTTTTCTGCTCATCACCGGAGACTTCAACCGATTGCCCCTCATCGAGGAATATTACATCATCTTTCTCATCCCCTTTGTGATGATGGCGGCGTGGTCCATGCTTGTCTGGTCGCTGGATTTCCAGCAGCTGAACTACATGTCCCGCGGGTGTTCCACCATCCTCTACCACATGATCTCGCTTACCTCGATGTGCGCAGCAGTGTATCTGTTCGGCGGCAAAGCCATCGACTACACCTTCTACGGCATGTGCATCGCCAATGTCTGCATCCTGGTGTTCGACAGCCTCCGGCCTTACGGCCTGAGCGAGTTCATCACTGGCTTCATCGCCTTTGCCAAATCCGGCGGCGTGGACACCAATGCGCCCATCAAGGCGCTGGAAGTCCACGACCTGACCTTCGGGTTCGGGCTGATGGTCCTCTATTACGCCCTCTTTGAAAAAGGTTGGCGGCGGGTCGTCCATCTCACACTGGCGGCGGGCTTCTTCTATCTGGGTCTCAAGCGCATCGCCCTCATCGGTATGCTCGGCGTGCTGGTGATGCACCTGTTCATCACCCGGCTCAAGCCCAAGGGGCAGAACTTTGTGCTCCATTCCATCTCCATCTTCGCCATCGCCGCCTGCCTGTTCTACGTCTTCTTCATCTGGTCGGGCCTGTTCAGCTGGACGGTGGACACCCTGGGCATCGACACCATGGGCCGCAAGGGCCTGTACGAAGCCTTCACCGACCTGTATTCCTTCAGCCCCACGTTCCGCGGCTACGGCATCGGCTGGGTCACGCGGTATATCAGCATCATGAATGCAGCGGGCATCGGCGTCTTTGGCACCCACGACTTCGGCGGGATGCACAACGACCTTGTGACCATGTACATTGAGCTTGGCTTCTGGGGCTTTTCCTTCTGGATCTGGCTCAGCTGGCAGGGCAAGGTCGTCTGGTGCCAGAAGCAGTACGGCACCGAGACCGCTTTCCTGCTGTTGTACTGCACCATTTATGCGTTTGTGACCTACGCGACCGACAACACCGCCTTTTACTGCTATATGAACACGATCTTCATGCTGCTGCCCATCGGCCACGCCATGAAGCTGCTGGATCGAAACGAGGTGATCTACAACCATGCCATCTCCCAAAACAAACCAACCGAACCGCCCGCAAAAAAGTAAGTTCTGGGCGCTGGTCGAACTTCTCTTCCAGGGGCTGTGGAAGCACCGCCTCCTCTACCTGGCCCTCATCCTTCTGGTGATGTGCTCCACCAGCTTTGTGATGTACCACCTGAAAGCCCGCACCGCAAAGATGATGATCGCCCTGAACTACGAGGAAGCCACCAGAGGGCTTTACCCCAACAACACCCGGTTCAACATCTCGCTCATCAAATCGGACGACGTGCTGGACCGCGCCATCGCGAAGGCCGGCCTCGAAGGCCAGGTCACCGCGCAGGATATGGCCGAAAACATCACGGCCTGGGCTTCCAACGTCAACGGAATGCAGCTGCCTTCCGACACCACGAGCTATAAGATCGCCACCACCTACACCATCACCTACGAAAAGAACGACGAGATCGGCCCCCGCATCTCGGCCAGAGATATGCTCGGCCTGATCGTCGAGTCCTACAAAGAGGTCTTCTACGAGGACTATACCTACGTCGAGATGGGCATCTCCCCCGATTGGTCCGAGTGCGACAAGCAGGAGTACATGGAGATCGGCTCCTTCTTTGATAAGGAGTGCCAGAAGCTCCACCGCTTCCTGAACACCAACGCCAAGGAGAACGGCACCTTCCGCTCCGAACTCACCGGCGAGACCTTCACCTCTCTGCGCCAGAAGGTGGACAATTTCACCAGCATCGACCTTGAAAAATACGATTCCTATGTTTTGCAGAGCGGCCTCTCCAAAAACCGGGAACGCTACATCAGCAAGCTGGAATACCAGAACTTTCTGAAGAACATCAGCTACCAGAAACTCATGGCCGAATACCAGAACCGCCTGCACACCATCGAGATCTACGATTCGGCCCTGACTGCCGTTGTTCTGATCCCCACGCTGGACACCCAGAACAACTTCTATATGTCCCGCACAAAGGTCGCCATCGACTACCAGGCCTCGGCAGCCGAGAGCGCCAACGACTCCGCCAACGATACGATGGCCATCATCCAGAAAAACGAATACGCCATCCGCCAGATGAATGCCCAGACGGCCAATACGCCTTCCAGCGTTGCAACCGCCGAGAGCATGATCCAGGATATGAAGCAGAAGCTGGAGAACCTTATCGAAACCTCCCGGATCCTCAACAAGGAATACATCCGCTACAAGACCAAAAACTACCTGACCATCAGTTTCGAGAAACGTTCTCTGGCCGACGAGCTGAGCATCAAGTGGATGATCCTGACCGGCGGTGTCACGTTCTGTGCACTCTGCGCCTGGGTCCTCGCCAAGAGCAAAGTCATCCGCGATAAGGACAAAACGAAATGAAAAGCTTTAACATCATCCGATATCTGAAAAAATGGTGGCCGCTCATCGCGCTGATGTCGTTCTGTGCGGGTGTGTTCTTCATGCGCTATGCCACCAGCAATCAGGCCTATACGGCGCAGTCCATCATCAAATACAACTACTCCCAGGCCGAGGACGGCAAGACCCCCAGCGGCGGCGAACTGGATGTTTCGGAGATCTTCTCTTCCTCCGTCGTCAAGCAGGCCATTGAAAATCTGGACCTGACCGTCAACGTGGATACCATCCGCTCCGGCGGCACGGTCACCCCCATCGTGCCCGACGATGTGGCCAAGACCCAGGCGGCCAAAATTGAAAAAGGTGAGGACGTGGAGGAATACCAATCCACCGAATACCTCGTCACGCTCTCGCTCAGCAGCAATTACAACACCGAGTACGCCCGCACCATGCTGGATGAGATCCTGAGCTGCTACTTTGCCAGCTTCGGCGAAAAATACGTGGACTATTACACCATCCCCAACAATGCCTCTGCGCTGGACGGCCATGGCTACGACTACCTCGAACAGGCGGAGATCCTGAAAAACACCGTTTCCGAGATCTCCTCCAACCTCATCAACTGCCAGAAATCGCACCCGGAGTTCATCTCTTCCCACACCGGGATGTCTCTCTCGGACCTGCTCGATGAGTACAACTATGTCGGCGACGTTGAGATCCCCTATCTCTTCTCCGAGATTTTGGGCGGCAAGCTGACGCAGAACCGGGAAGTCCTGCTCAAAAAATACCAGGAGCGCTACAACACCTACGTCATGGACGGCGATGTGGACACCGAGAAGGTCGCCGCCGTACTGGAAGTCATCCAGAGCTACGGCAACAAGAACAAGGACGGCTCCCTCTACTATCAAAGAGGAGCCCGGACCGGCACCGAGGATGACGCCGGCGGTTTCGTGCTGAGCGAGGTCTACGAGTATGACACTAAAGTAGACCGCACCACCGTCTACGACACCCTCATCAGCGACTACGTGACGATCCTGAACCGCAAGTCCAACAACGTCATCGACGCTGCCTACTGCCAGTATATCATCGACGTGTTCCAGGATGCAACCGACTCCACGGACGTTTCCAGCGAGAACAAGGCCTTCTCCCAGCAGTCTGTGGAGCAGGAGATCGACGCCCTGCAGAGCCAGCTGAACTCCCTGTATGAGAGCCTTTCCATCACCATGAAGGAGTACAATGAATACTGCGGCGCGGTCAATCTGGGCGTTCTGGCCAGCACCACGGTCAGCGAGAAGATCAACGTCAAGCTGTACATCCTGCTGGGCGTCGCGGTCTTCTTCATCCTGGGCGTCTGCGGCGCCATCCTGCTGGGCCGTATCCAGGACTTTGTGGAATACATGTTCTTCACCGAGCAGTCGCTGGATATGCCCAACCGCACCGCCTGTGATCTGTTCATCCGGAACAACAGCAGCCGCGTCCTGCCGGACGATACCGTTTGTGTGGTGGTGGAGCTGGCCAACCTGAGCCAGATCAACACCGTCTATGGCCGCGAACGCGGCAACGCGATGCTGGGCCAGTTTGCCGGCTTCCTGAAGGAAGCCTCGGCCACCTGCGGCACCGTCTATTACAACGGCGGCCAGCAGTTCATCGGCTTCTTCGACCAGTGCCGGATGGAGGACGCTGAGAGCTTTGCCGACTACTTCCACCGCCTCATCGCGGCCTACAACGCCGAGAGCACCGAGGCCACCTACGAATATGCCATCGGCATTTCGGAGAGCAAGGCCAACAATGCCTATTCCATCCGCGCACTGCTGCGTGAGGCAATGCGCTCTAAAACCAGACAGGAGGGATAATCTTTGGCTTCTCATTACGCACCCCGCAAGGCCCGTTTCGGCCCTTTGAAAAAAATCGTCCTGGGCATCCTTCAGTTCGTGTTGGGGCTGGCGGTACTGCTGGCGGCCCTGTGGGGCATCTTCACCCTTATTGCAAAGCATCAGAGCTTCGTCGAGAGCTACTATCAGGTCCAGTCCGACAAGCTGACCTCGAACGTCCGGGTCGTGCAGCTGTCCGATCTGCATCTGCATGAATTCGGCGACCACAATGCGGATCTGATCGAGCGGATCACCGCGCTCAAACCGGACATCATCGCCATCACCGGCGACATGAACGACAAACTGGTGGACGACTATTCCGTCGTCACCGACCTGTGCACCGAGCTTGTCAAGATCGCGCCGGTGTACTACGTGCCCGGCAACCACGAATGGCCCAAGATCGTTTTTCACAACTCCCCCATCGGGACAGATCTGGAGGCCATCGGCGTCCACTTCCTGGCAGACGAGACCGAGACACTGGAGGTCAACGGCAACACCATCGCCATCGGCGGCGTGGCCGAAGCACCCGCTTCCTACGAGCGGTACGCCAGTGCATATTTCGAGAGTTTTGAGCAGCTGGATGCCTTCAAGCTGCTGCTGGTCCACTACCCGGAATATTTTCTGGAGGACGGTTTCTTCTCTGACGTGCCGGTCGATCTGGCGCTCTGCGGCCACACCCACGGCGGGATGATCCGCATCCCCGGCATCGGTGGGCTTTACACGCCGGACCAGGGCGTTCTGCCAACGCTGACCGAGGGTCTGCATCAGATCGGCGACACCTCCCTCATCATCAGCCGCGGTCTAGGCGACGGCAAGGGTACGCCGGTCCCCCGCATCAACAATCCGCCGGAGCTGGTCATCGTGGACATCAACTGGTTCTGAGAACGTTTCTATCCTTTGCCCTGCCAAACGGCAGCAAAACGCCCCCTGGTATCGCTGCGATACCAGGGGGCGTTCTGGTTTTACCATCTCACAAAAGGGGCGGGGCCGCCCACAGCGGCGTCGGGGTCTATGCCAAAACCGAAGTCCAGTTCTTCCGGCGGGGCTGCGGCTGCTTCCTCGTCCGCAACGGCTGGGGCATCGTCTACGGCATCCGCATCATCGTCGGGGCCTTCCTCGTCTGCGGGGTCGGCGTCAGGGTCTATGCCAAAGCCTGGATCCAGCTCTTCCGGCGGGGTATCGGGGTCAGTCGGGACAAAGGGTTCGTTGTCTACCACAGGCTTCAGGTGGTCGGGCTTTTTCCACTGGGCGTAAAGGTCTACCGTATCGCCCGCTGCCCAGTCGGTTATGGGCACGCCGTTTACCCTGTACAGTCTGCCTGTGCCGTCCGGTTCTGTGTTCCAGCCCACAAAAACGTAGCCGCTGCGCTTAAACATACAGTTGCGCAGAACAACATCCTCGCCGGGCTGGTAGCTCACAGTCTTTACCGCTCCCTCAAGGGCATCGTCTACGTCCTCCAGCAGGGGATCGGGGTCAAAGCCAAAGGTATCGTCCATATCATCCAGCAGGGGGTCGGGGTCAAGGTCAAGAGCAAGCTCCTCATTCGGGTCAAAGTTTGCGTGGTAGCGCAGGGTCAGGGCTTTCCTCGCCGGGGCAAGGCTTGGGCCGGGCATGGGGGTGGTGGAGCCGGGGGTTGCCGTGACCTTCTCAAACACCACATAAATGGTGTCGCCGGTGTAGGTTTTGCCGTCTCCGCCAAAATAGCCGATTTCGGAGTTCTTGCCGGTCAGGGTATCCGTGATGGATGTACTAGTACCAGCCGATGTCAGACCGGTAGTAGCCGGTATCATAAAGCCTACAAACCGATACCCGGTGTTCGCTTCAACATCACAAACCTCATACGACCCGCCGTAGTTGCGCAGCCACTGGTAAACGGAAACTTTATTTCCAGAAGTCTGGTATTTGTCGTTGGACTTCACATGGAATTTCCCATACTTCGCGGCATCTGTTGCGCCAGTGGGTGTTTCAACTGTATATCCACCCGTAGAACGCACCGCCATAACGTTCAGCAAGTAGCGCTTGCGCAGGATCTCAAACCGAGGCATATTAGCGCTATTTTCAGGCACAGTGATGGTGTATTCTTGTTCAAGATCCCATATCTTTTCCTTGGTCGCGCCGTTGCCCACAGCAGTTGTTGCAGCGTCGATTGCGGCGGTCACATCAGGGTCGCTCATCTTCAGCGTCAGCTTCTGCCCGGGAATCACAATTTCATCGGTTTTCAGTGTCTTCTCGTGTTCAAAGCCTCTTGTTTGGACGGTCGCAAACACGCCTGTGGCATCCTTATCCGTACTGCCCCATTGGTTCTCAAAGGCGATTTTGATAGTGGTTTTATAGCCCCAAATGGCGTAAAGCTCGCGCTTTTGCTTGTCCTGTGCTCCGTTAAGTTGTGGTCGTTTGTTCAAGTCTGTCTGGTCTGTGTAGTTTTCCCAGTTGACCGTGCTGACAAGTGCGCCCGGTTGATAAAGCGTATCCCCTGTGGTATAGGTAGATTTTGTGCTCCACCCGGCAAATATCATGCCGGTGGGCGGGGCAATCTTCAACTGCTCCGGGCTTTCCAGCGCATAGCCTTCTTGATACAGCACGTTCGTGCGCGGCTTGTTAGCCCCATTGACATCTTCCTTGCCGCCCGTGCCTTGGTTTGCCATATAGGTCAGGCCTTTTTTATAGCAAGGGATGTAGCAATAGCGGACATTGTTGCTCAAATCCTTGCCGGTCGGCTCACCGGTCAGTTCACCCGTGTACACATAGTAGGTGGTATCGCCCTCTTTTTTTCCGAAATCGGTTTCAACTTCCTGTTTATTTGCAATGATCTTAACACCACCGTTTGTGCCTGTATCATAGACATAGCCGTTTTTGACATGGTGGAAGCCCAGCTTAAAGTAGATGCCATAGGGGAACTGTCCCCAATAGTCGTCACCGGGCTCTTTCCAGAACCAGCTCGACCATGTCGTTCCGTTATCTGCGGACACCTGCATATTCACAAAGCCGGCAATCTTGTTGCCTTGGTTACCGTTGGCGTATTCATCCGTGTAATCCGTAGCGCCGTTCACATCCAGCCAGTACCACTTGCGCACAAGGTTCAGGTTGATGGTCTGGGCTTTAACGTTTTCAGTAAAATCCGCTTTCGGGGTCAGGGTGCGCAACAAATCCTCCCAGCAGCGGGCATCTTCTCCGTTATCGTCCGTAGGTCGGGGGCGCGTCCATGTCTCATTAGTAGCAGCATTTGCCAAAGGCGTTCCATTCGCATCTGCACAGCCGTACTCCAGAACATAGGTTTCCTTGGGCACAGAAGTTGTGTCTGTCACGTTTCCGTTTGCATCAACCACATCCACGGCTTGAACGTGCGCCCCGCTGTTTGTAAGCTGCAGCTTCTGCTCATATACATTGATGGTATAGGTAACACACTGCTTTACCAAATCAAAGGTAAAGGTAAGCGTATCGGAGTAAGTGCCGCTCATAGTGGCTTGGCTGGGGGTCGGGACATTGACCGAGAAATTGGTAGCAAACTTACGCGCACCTGTGGTGCTGTCATATTTTGGGTCGGTTGAATCGAGTTCACCCGTGCCATAGTGCAGCGTATTATTATCATCATAGTACGCTATTGCTTTTCCATCTTCACGATCATCTGTGGTCAGCGTATAATCCACCTTCGGCGTATCTGCCGCTGTTGTATCGTCATATGCCAGTTTCCATTTATTGTTCGATTCAATGCCGATATTCAGCGTGCGGTACTGCTTCAGCTGTGCTTTGACCATCAGTTCACCCTTGGCTGTCGTGCTATCCACCGTTACAGTGGTGGGGATGGTGACCTGATAGCCTTCGGTCGCAAGCTTATCGATAGTGTTCATGCCCGGTTCGGCGGTAACGTTTTGCTCGTAGGCAAGCATTTCCTGCTCCGGCAGGGCGGCGGGCGCTTCGGCAAATTCCGGCGTTTGGGCAAGCGCAGTTCCACCCACTGCAAGGCACAGAGCCAGCGCAAACGCAAAGCCCAGCAGTTTTTTTGCACAATGTTTCATGGTGTGTGTTCCTCCTTGTGTGGGGTGGCTGCTTTTTTGGGGGCGAACCCTCTCCGTCATCGCTGCGCGATGCCACACCCCCCTTTTGTCACCTGCGGTGACATTTTCCCCCGGCCGGGGGAAATCTGTCCTCTCAGGGGGGAGGTTTTATGCAGCTATCGGTCAGCCCGCATAAGCTCCCCCTTTCGGGGGAGCTGGCACGGCGTAAGCCGTGACTGAGAGGGTTATTTCCGCAAAAACCAAAAAAGGGGAGAGGGAACATCTCCCGTCTCCCCTTTGGGCTTCAGGTATGATTCAGGTTTGGGTGCAGGGTTAGGTGTTACTTAACCTCAGACTTAAATGCAATCGTACCTGTGTACTCACCTGCCTTTTCAACCGCGCCTGTAGTAGTTTTCAAGGTAAGCACCAGTGCCTGTTCACCTGTTTTCGTGCCAGAGGGGACACTCAAGACCTCACTGTCCCCTGAAGTCAGCTCTTTCTCCTGACTGCCACCTTCAGCAGGCTTGGCAATCTTAAAATAAAGCTTTTCCGTAAGTTTTTTTCCCACAACTCCCACATAGAAGCCATTGCCAGTTTCGAAACTAGAAGATGCAGTATCAATGCTGATCTTCAATGCCTTTTCGATTTCAATAATATTCTCGGTCACGCAAACCTTGGGAGCAGTGCCGTTTGTAGTATCGGTTGCCGCTGTGCTTGCCTCATTTGCGCCTTTATCAGCTTTGACTGTGCGGGTCTTGCCAACACCTGCATTAGAGCCAAAGTCGATCTTTGCAGGGATAGTCCATGTATATTTGGTATCGACCGTATAAGTCACATCAGTGTTGGCCTCTTTGTTGGTTTCATTGCCTGTCTCCGAGGGGTTAGCAGGAGTAGTACCAGTAGCACCACCCTCCGCAAACACCGGCATTGCGCAGACGGACACCGCCAGAGAGGCTGCAAGGAGCAGGGCGGCGGCCTTTTTCGTTAACTTCATAATCTTTGTTCGGCAATGGGGCCCGCAGCTGACGGTCAGCCTTGGATCTGCCTACTCCTTTCACACCGTATGGTTTGTTGATCCCCAATTCAGTTCTTTTTTATTGTCAACACTGCCGGTTTTGCCCGCTGTAGGGGGCTCAGCCCACGGTCAGTGTCAGCTTTACGATGCCGCTGTTGGTCTTGGTGGCGCGGTCCGAAAGATAGGGCTGGCACACCACATAGGCCGGGTACTCGCCGGGGGCAAGGGCGCGGGTCATCTCCATCTTTTGCACATACAACCCAGGCGCTACAAGGCCGGACTGGAACAGCAGTTCGTCGCCGTCCTCTAAATACAGCCCAAAGGCGATGTAGTAGCACTCCTCCTTGCCGGTCACGGTAAGGGTGTACTGCTTGCCGTCGTCGGCCTGCACGGTCAGGGGCTTTTCGCCCTTATAGTCCTTGATGGCCTCGATGGTGTACACGCCCTCGTCAGTTTTTTGGATCTCAAAATAGGCGGGGTCGGCGTCCAGCACCTTTGTTACCTGGGCCTGAATGCCCGCAAGACGCAGGTAATGGCTCAGTTCTGCGGTCTGGCCGCTGTCCACCACCAGCTTTTCCAGCGGGGTGCCGTCAAGGCTTACCCAGTCCTCGTACCAGAGGTTCTCGGCGGGGTTATGGAACTCGAACCCCTGGTTGATGATGTTGGTGTTTGCGGGGATGGTAAAGCCGCCCCAGCCCGGCAGGGTGACGTTTTTGCTGCGGTCGATGGGGGTCTCCGGCTTGACATACTGCGCCTGATAGGTCTCCATGGGCAGCGCGGCTGCTTCGGACGCGCCGGTGCTGCCGGTGGCCGTGACAGCGGACTTGCCGCCCCGTGCCGCGCCGGACACTGCGATGTAGCCGCCCAGCAGCAGCACCAGTACCACCAGCACCCCGATGACAACTCTGCTTGTGTTTTTGTTCTCCATGGGCTCCACGCTCCCTTTCCGTCAGAACAATAAAAAAAGCCGCCCGATTTCGGGCAGCTTTGATGATACGAGCAAAATCCGGCGTGCTCTTGAAAAGAACACACCTGTGGTTTTGGACGTTCCCGGCACACGGAAGTTCTCCCCTCCAAACCGAGAGCAACCGGCTGGCATCATCTGGTACATCTCCAGACCTAAGCCCCTGTGGCTTTGCGCCCCTATCTTTCGATAAGTTTGCCCAATATTTTGCCCAATAATTTTTCATGAACAACGCATTATTTTGTGTGATATCATTTTATCAACAACAATCCTGTTTGTCAACGGGATTCAAGGTTTTACTTTCTATATAAAAAAAAAACGAAAAACGTTTATTTTTGTATAGTCCGACTGCCGTATCCATTTTTATAAGAAAATGGAAGAGCATCGTCGAAAATGATGGAATTTCCCATTGTTCGTCTGGTTTTGGGGGCTGCCGCAATGGGCAGCAGCAGGCACAGCTCCAAAACAGAGAACGCCCCCTGGTATCGCTGCGATACCAGGGGGCGTTCCTGTTTTCCTTCTACTTCAAAGTGTTCAGAACTTGAACAGATTCACGATGCGCTCCCACAGGCGGGTGAAGAAGCTGCCCTCCTGGGTGGTGGTCTCGGCCACAGCCGTATTCTCGGCGGCGGCCACGGTCTCACCGGTCTTGTAGATGAACTTCACGTTGGAAGAAGCGCCTTCCGGTGCACCGGCGAAGCTGGTGTAGTTCTCCAGGCGGCTGGTCATCTCGTCCAGAACCGTCTTCAGGGCGTGGATCTGGTCGGTGTCCAGCGAGCCGGTCAGCTTGGAGATGCCCTCCTCGTTGAACTGGACCAGGCCATTGCTCAGCTGGGTGGCACCGTCGGTCAGCTGGCTGACGCCGTTGTTCAGGGTGTTCACGCCATCGTAAAGGGTCTTGCTGCCGGAGGCCAGCTGGGCGCTGCCGTCCTTGGCGGAGTGGGCACCGTCGGCCGCAGTGGCGACACCGTTGGTGTACTGGTTGACGCTGGAAACGAAGTACTGGATCTGGCTCAGGCTGGTCTTCAGGGCGCGGACACTGGCGATATCGTCGCTGTTCTCTGCCTGCAGCTTGAGCTCCTCGTGGGCGATCTGCCGGGCGTCGGCATTGGTCAGCAGCTGCACCAGACCGCAGATCATGGAGGGGTCGTAGCTCTGCATCAGGCGGAGGGCTGCTTCCAGATCATGGTCGGTCTTGGTCGCGGAGAGGTAGAGGGCCAGGTCGAGCTGGCTGTCCTTGAAGCTGGGGGCCTGCTCCCAGATGGTGCGGACCATCTTCTTGCGGGCAGCGGCCAGCGTCTTGTCGTTCATGGTCAGGACTTCGTCGATGACGGCTTCATAGTTGTCCCAGGTCATGGGGGTGTCGATGAGGCCGCCCTCCATCAGGGTCTTGTTTGCGGAAGCCAGAACGCCGTCGGCCACCTGCTGGGCACCGGCATTCAGGGCGGCATTGTTGGAGGTCAGGGTGTCGAGGCCGTTGGTCAGCTGGCCGAGGCCGTTGTCCAGCGCGGCAACACCGGTCTTCAGCTGGGATGCACCGTCCAGCAGAGCCAGCGTACCGCCGGCCAGCTGCGAGACGCCGTCTTCCAGCTGAGACGCACCGTCCATAAGCTGGCTCATAGCGTCGTTCAGCTGCTGGATGCCGTCGGTCAGCTCGTTGATGCTGTCGAGGTCAAAAACATTGTCCGTGCCCAGTGCATCGGGGCTGGTGGCTGCGGCCAGCATGATCTGCGGAGCTGCCAGATCTTTCACATCGGCTTCCACGGTCACGCTGTCCTGCAAATAATCTTCCACCGTGGACAGGTCCTCCGGCAGCAGGCCGGACAGCGAATCCTTCACGCCGGGCAGGGTGACGAACGCGGCCACGTTGCTCTTGGCGGCAGACTCGATCACGCCGTGCTCCGCGGTCACATTGGAGGCGTCCTCCCCAAAGATGACGCCCACCGCCGTGATGAGCGGGGTGACGATGGTGCGGTCGGTGCCGTTGACATTCACGGTGCCGGTCTCGTTGTTGGTCAGGTCGATTTGAATGGTCAGGTGGCCGCTCTTGCCCATCAGGTTCTCCAGGCTGTCGGTCACGCCGTCCAGCGTGTAGGTGACTTTGGCCGAGATGGGCAGGTCACGGTCGGTGGTTCCTTTATAATAGACGTCGGTGTCGTCGGTGTTCCAGACCAGCTTTTCGCCGTCCTGGGTAAAGGCGGCATCGCTCTCGGTGTTCTGGATGTCGGTCAGGGAAGAGACATCGGTCACACCGGACAGGCCGTTGGCGTTGTACAGATGTTCGCTGACGGTGGTGCTCTTAATGGAGCCATCGGCGTTCATGACCGCGTAGACGTTCTCAGACTTGGCAAAATCGGACTTGCCTGCGGCAAAGGCAGGCATCGTCATGCTGGCGGCGAGAGTCAGCGCCAGCGCCGCACTGGCGAAACGAAGCGATTTCTTCATGGTGATTACTCCTTTTCAGATTTCGAGGCGGGTTCGGGGACCAGCCAGTGCAGGGTGGTGTGGCGGATGATCCAGTCCAGCAGCATCAGGGCAGCGGGCAGGACGATCAGGATGACAGCCATGCTGATCAGCGCGCCGCGGGAGATGAGCAGGCAGATGCTCTTCAGCAGCTCCATCTTACTGATGGCTGCCACGCCGACGGTGGCGGCGAAGAAGGTCAGGCCGCTGGTCAGGATGGACTGGCTGCAATGCTCCAGCGACTGCTGGGCTGCTTCCTTCGGGGTGCGGCCGTAGCTGCGCTCCTCGTGGTAACGGGTGGTCATCAGGATGGAGTAGTCCACGGTCGCGCCCAGCTGGATGGTGCCGATGACGATGCTGGCGATGAACGGCAGCTGGGTGCCGGTGAAGTACGGGATGCCCATGTTGATGGAGATGGCGGCTTCAATGCTGGCCACCAGCAGCACCGGGATGGACAGGCTGCGGAAAGAGATCAGGATGATGGCGGCAACGGCCAGGATGGACCAGACGTTGACGTTCTTGAAGTCCACATCCGCGACCTCGATCAGGTCTTTGGTCATGGCACCCTCGCCGGTGATGACGCCTTCGGGGTCCACCGCCTTGATGGCGGTGTTCATCTCGTCCAGCTGGTTGTTGATGGCGTCGGTACCGGTCTTATAGGAGCTGTTGGCGAGAATAAGCTTGTACCCGCCGGACTGCAGGATCTCAGTCACGCTGTCGGGCAGCAGGCCGGTATCAAAGCCGGGGCCGGTGACAGAATCCAGGCTGATGACCTGCGTGATGCCGTCCACGTCCTTGAGTTCGTCGCACAGGTCGGAGACCTGGGTGGCGGTCAGGTCGTCATGCACCAGAATGAAGTGCGAGGTGGTCATGCCGAAATCCTCGCCCAGCTTGTTGGTGCCGACGATGCCGGTCAGGTCCTGGGGCAGCGAATCGAACAGGGTGTAGTAGACTTCGGTCTTCTGCTGCGCCGCCACAAAGGGCACCAGCAGCACGAGGAAGACCGCCACAATGGGGGCTGCGTGTTTGGAAACGAAGTAGCTGGTCCGGGTCAGCTGCGGGATGATGGTGCGGTGCTTGTATTTCTCGACCCACTTATCAAAGGTCAGGATCAGCGCCGGCAGGATGACGACGGTGCAGATGACGCCCAGCGCCACGCCTTTTGCCATGACGATGCCGATGTCGCGGCCCAGCGTCAGGCGCATGGCGCACAGGGCCAGGAAACCTGCGATGGTGGTCAGCGACGAAGCGGAAATGGAGGTCATGGTCTTGCAGATGGCGCTGACCATGGCTTCCTCATTGGAGGAGCGAAGCTCTTTTTCCTCCTGATAGCGGTGCAGCAGGAAGATGGAGAAGTCCATCGTAACGCCCAGCTGCAGCACGGTGGACAGGGCCTGGGTGATGTAGCTGATCTGGCCGAGGAAGATGTTCGTGCCAAAGTTGTACACGATGGGGAACAGCAGGCCCAGCATGAACAGCACCGGGGTGATGGTGCTCTCCAGCGAGAGGAACAGCACCAGCATACTGGCGCCCACAGCGCACAGGATATACAGCGGCATCTCCTCATTGATCAGGGCCTTGGTGTCCTGCAGGATGACGCTCATACCGCCAAAGAAGGTATCCTTCCGGAGCACCTTCTTGATCCCCTTGACCGCGTTCATCGTCTCGTCGCTGGCGCTGGGGCCGTCGAACCGGACGATGAGCATGGTGGAATCATTTTTGCCGAACATGAACTGCTGGATGTCCGCCGGGAGCATCTCGGTAGGGATGCTGGGGTCGATCACATCGCTCAGCCAGAAGGTCTGGGTGACACCGGGCACGGCGTCGATGTCCTTCTTCATGGCGATGAGCTCGTTCGTGGGCAGGCCCTCGACCGTGATCATACCGGTGGAGGCCAGATGGAAGTCGTCCTCCAATGCCCGTTCGCCGATCATGGAGTCAAGCTCCTGCGGCAGATAGGTGAGGACGTCGTAGTTGATGCGGGTGGCAACGGCGCCTATCGCGGAAGGGATCAACAGCAGGATGGCTGCTGTTAAGATCAGTTTGCGCAGACGCACAATGCCCTGTGCGATCTTTTTCATGAAAACCCTCCATTGAAATGTTGGAACAGAATTGGCGCTCGAAAATGACTCGCAGTCACTTCTGAGCAAGCACTATTATAACCAGCTGACGGAAAGTGTCAAGACAAAAACTGACCAAACGTCAGTTTTTTTATCATCCACTGAAAATTGTCTAACACCGATCGGCTATTTGGGGCTTGCGCCGGGAGGAAAGCATTGCTAAAATAATGTTTACACGACAGAACATCGTAGAAAAGAGGAATTGACCCAAAGCATGAATACCGTGGAAGGCAAAAAGCAGGAAAAGCGCCGGGCGCTTCTGGATGCAGCATACGAGCTGTTCCTGGAACGGGGCGCATCCAAGACCAGCGTGGAGGATATCACCTCCCGCGCCAAGGTGGGCAAAGGCACCTTCTATCTCTATTTTGCCGATAAAGGTGCTGTGACCCAGGCGCTTCTGGCCCGCGTGAGCTACCAGCTGCTGGACGACGCCGTGACAGCCTGTGAGCGCGCCAGCGCGCCGATGGATTTTCCCGACAAGATGATCTTCGTCATCGACCACATCATCGAGGCCCTGCGGAACGACACCCTGATGCTCCGTTTTCTGGAGCGCAGCTTCGTCTGGCCGGGGCTAGACAAGATCGAAGCTTCCGGCGAGGCCGAGCCGCTGATGCGCAAACTGCTCCACGCCATCATGTCCAGCCCCGAAATGGCCGGCCTGACCGAGCGCGAAGTCTACCAGCGCATCACGGCGCTGGGCAGCATGTGCATGTCGGTGTGCTACTCGTCCATCCTCGAAGGCAAACCCGACCATATCGACGCCATGAAACCCGTGCTCTACAACATCATCCGGAAGGCCCTGCAATGATTTTTGCAGAAATTTGCAAAAAAGGCTTGCAATCCGGCCAAAGATGTGGTATCATAATCAAGTCGATACGACATCTGGACGGTTAGCTCAGCTGGTAGAGCATCTGCTTGACGTGCAGGAGGTCACAGGTTCGAGTCCTGTACCGTCCACCAAACAGTTCGTACTCGAACCCGATTCTTTATGAGAAAGGGTTCGGGTACGTTTTTTGTTTACAGGAAGTTCTGCGGAGAGAGTACGTAGAACGGTAAGCAGGAGCAAGTAAAGGCAGGGTATCACCATGGCGGTGGTGCTCTGCCTTTTTGCTTTGTATTTCCCTATATTGCGCTTTTCGGACTAATCGCTGCGTACGTCCGTACATGGCCGGTACGCACGTACGCAGTAAAAAGGAAAAGTTCCGGCATATAGAGGGTAGTCTTTCAGGTTGCGATATGATATACTCGGCACAAATAGATTTGAAGGTAGGTGATTCTTTTGAAAAAGAACTTTCAAATGATACTGAGCATCGTATGTAGAAGCCTTATCTACATTATCACTGCCTATGTTTATATTGGGATGAACATCTCATTTTCCTATCACTGGACATCTATTCTGTTCTTGATGACCTTTATTTGGTATACAGCTGATTACCAGCGTTCAATAAATCGATTGATTGGGAACAAAGTCCTCTCTAGCCTTTTATGCGCAGGTTGCCTTGCTATATGTACATTGATTGCGTTTTTTGTTGGCTATATTCAAGGGAATGTTGTCCCACTCTAAAATCTTAACCTTATCTCATCAGCAGGGTTTGGGGCAGGCACGCCCCAACAAGAGCACTTCAAAAACGCGGGAGCGTTGCAGAAGTGCAGTCCCGAATGGGCACAATATTTTCAAGAATTGAAAATTTGTGGCCACGGGACGGTTCTTGCTCTCACCTTTTTCGCTGCGTTTCGCAATTTTCACATTTCAATCTGCTCGCAGATTGTTGACAAGCTGCGCTTGCCCCGATACTATAAAGGCAACCCGAACACGCTGCCAAGGAGGTGCAACTATGACCGCCGTGATTTACGCCCGCTATTCATCCGACAGCCAGAGAGAAGCGTCCATTGAAGGACAGCTGCGCGACTGCAAGGACTACGCCGAGAAGAACGGTATCACCGTGGTCGGCACCTACATCGACCGTGCCTACTCTGCCAAAACGGATGACCGCCCGGACTTCCAGCGGATGATTAAGGACAGCGCAAAGAAAATCTTCGATGTGGTTCTGGTCTGGAAACTCGACCGCTTTGCCCGGAATCGGTTCGATGCCGTGAACTACAAGTACCAGCTGGAAAAGAACGGTGTCCATCTGGTGTCCGCTATGGAACCCATCTCGCAGGGGCCTGAAGGCATTATGGTGGAGAGTATGCTGATTGGCATGGCGGAATACTATTCCGCCGAACTCGCCCTGAAAGTGGCGCGCGGTGAGCGCGAAAATGCCCTCCAGTGCAAGTACAACGGCGGTATCGTTCCGCTGGGCTTCACCATTGGCAAGGAGGACAGGCTGTACCATATCGACCCGGAGACGGCTCCCATCGTGCAGGAAATCTTCACCCGGTATGCCGACGGCGAACCGGCTGAGAAGATTGCGGCCTCCCTGAACGAGCGCGGCCTGCGTACCCGCACCGGGAAGCCGTTCGTGAAGAACAGCTTCTTCCAGATCTTCCGCAACCGCCGCTACATCGGCGAATACCGCTACAAGGACATCGTGACGCCGGGCGGCATTCCGGCCATTGTTGACAAGGACTTGTTCGACCGGGTGCAGCAGCGTTTCGAGCAAAACAAGATTGCCCACGGTCGGCCTGCAAAAGAGGATGTGAGCTATCTGCTGACCACTAAGCTGTTCTGTGGCAAGTGCGGCACCCTGATGGGTGGCGAAAGCGGCACCAGCCACATGGGAAACACCTACTATTACTACAAGTGCGGCAACGCCAAGCGCCACGGCAAGGCGCACTGTGACCTGAAGGCTATCCGCAAGGAGCCGCTGGAACGGTTCGTGGTGGACACCGCCATTAAGGTGATCTTCAGCGATGAAATCATCGAACGGCTGATAGATTTGGTCATGGAAGCCCAGCAGCAGGAGAACACCCGGCTGCCTGTTCTGAAAGAGCAGCTCCGGGATACGGAGAAACGGCTCGCAAACCTTCTGGAAGCCATTGAACAGGGCATCCTGACCCCGACCACCAAGCAGCGGTTGGACGAGCTGGAAGCCCGGAAAGAAGCCCTGAACACCAGTATTCTGGAAGAAGAGCTGAAAAAGCCCGTCCTGACCCGTGAGTGGATTCGGTTCTGGCTTGAAAAATTCCGCAAGGGTGACGTGGGCAGCACGGAGCACCAGCGGCAGATCATTGATACCTTTGTCAACTCGGTCTACGTCTTTGATGACCGGGTCGTGCTCAATTTCAACTTCACGGACGATTCCAAAACCATCTCCCGTGAAGAGGTGTTGGGTTCGAGTGCTGTGGACAATGCTCCACCAAACGAAAGCCTCTAACGAAAGTTAGGGGCTTTTTTGTTGCGTCTGCCACTGTCTCATGTCAGAGCAGGACGGTACAGGACTCGAACAGGGCGGCGGTGCGCAGCACCGTAAGCGATCTGTCCAGCGGACAGTCGCTTAGCCCGCGGTTCCTAGACCCCTAGGAACGTCTACCAAGAAAGCACCGCCTGCCGGAGTATCTTCTCCGCCAGCACAGGTCCGCGTGATAATAACAGTAAAAGGCAAGGTATCACCATGGAGGTGGTGCCCTGCCTTTTGCTATTCTTCATATAGTATGGTATACTCAGCTCAACAATTCAGAAGTTGGCATGGAGATTTATATGAGAAACTATGAAATCGAAAACGAAATGTACCGCAGGGCGGTAGAACTGATTGAAACACGGTATCCTGTCGGTTGGGGTGGTGCTGGTGTCGTGCATACATCGAATGGAAATTATTACACAAGTGTCAGCATTGAGACTGCTAACGCATCTGCTGTTTTGTGCATCGAGACAGGTGCAATGCTTGAAGCACATAAATTCAATGAAAAGGTAACGCATTGCATGTGTCTTGTCCGTAAAGATGAGAAATCTCCCTATCAGATATTGTCTCCGTGCGGTATTTGCCAGGAGAGATTAAGATACTGGGGTGAAGATGTGCAGGTAGCAGTTACCACAGAAGAAGAAAAAATCAAATTCGTACAGCTGAAAGAATTGCAGCCCTATCATTGGACAAAAGCATACCCCGCTGAAGAACTTGAACATTGGAACGAATAAGTTCGCCGCACATCCTCATCGCATCGGGGAACTGCCCATGAGCCTATCGTGTCCGGAAAGGAAGCGTTGTAGTCTACATCGCCTACATCGAGAGTCAGCCAGAAAGCAACCCGACTCTGACGGAACACAAGAAGTATTCGGGAATCGGCAAAGCTATGATTGCATTCGGCATACAGCTTTCGATTGACGCAAGCTGCAATGGCGTCGTGGTGTTTGAAGCAAAGACCGATGATCTGGAACAGCACTATATCCGTGATTTTGGTGCAAGGCCGGTCGCTTCTCTGTATCCGGATGGCCCGAAAACCTTTATGATTGCAGATGAAGCCGCGAAAAACATCTTTTCTTCTTACCTTTTCTGAAATTGAAGGAGGAAGCCGTATGAAAGAATATAGCAAAGATTTGGATATTGTCTTTTCCCCAATGTCCGATGAAACGATGTCGTGGCTGGACGAATTGTTTTCAACCTGCAAACGCTTCGGTGTGGATTATTACAATGCTTCCGAAAAAGACCGTGTCTTTGTGGAAGCTGTCGCTCGAAAGAACTATGGTTTGAAACAGGCATCTGCCACCGGAAAAGCCGCTTCTACCGTGGAGCCGTTCTTTGGGATTCACCGAGCGGTATAAGGTTTTCGGGTTCGCCTGCTGTGAACAATGCTCCACCACAAAAATTCTCAGATAAATGTCTGAGGATTTTTTGTTTGTGGTGGGCGGTGCAAAACTCGGACAGGGCGGCTCTGACGACGCCAGTCGGCAGAGTAAGCAATCAGCCCAGTTGGGCTGTCGCTTAGCCCGCGGTTCCTGGACCTGTAGGAATGTCTACCAAGATTGTACGAACCCGATTCTTATGAAAAAGGGTTCGGGTACGTTTTTTTGTTTATCGGAGGTTTTGCGGTGCGTGTACGCACGTACGCAGGAAAATGGAAAAATTCCACTATATCGGGGTGTTCTTTCATGGGGGGAGTGTGGTATACTCGGCTTAGTTCAACAAATCGGGAGTTATATGTGGAGGAGGATTATTATGAATACAGTTAGAATGATTTTATGTGGAAATGTTGAAGATAGCAGAATGAATCCAAGTGAAAAGGTAGGAGTAGTATCAGTGGTTTTTGTTTCTACAGAGGAGAAAAAAATTAGGAATAAACTTAAAAAATTGCAAGATAAAAATCCTGAAAAATTTTATATGGAATATGTTACCCCATTAGATGTTGACTTAACAAGTTTAGAGCATTATCCATCGATTGAAATATCAAAAAATGATTTACAATAACAACTTCCAGTTTGCCGTACTCGTTCCTAGCAGGGTTTGGGGCAGGCACACCCCAACAAGAAGCATCCGCCTTGCGTCTGTAGTCATTTTGTGATACGGTAGTGAATACTATGAAAGGGGCTGCTGCACTGGCTTTTCGCCTTGTGCAGCAGCCCCTTTTTTAGACCCCGAAAAATTCCTTGGCGATGTCGGCGCTGCGCTTGGCGTCCTTCGCGTACCAGTCGGCGCCGATCTTTTCGGCGTATTCCGGCGTCAGGACGGCACCGCCGACCATGATCTTGCAGTCCAGTTTGGCTGCATGGAGGGCCGCAATGGTCTCTTCCATGCTCTTGAGGGTGGTCGTCATCAGGGCGGACAGGCCGACCAGATGCACGTTCTTCTCCCGGACGGTGTTCACGACCGTCTCCACCGGCACGTCGCGGCCCAGGTCGATGACCTCAAAGCCGTAGTTTTCGAGGATGACCTTCACGATGTTCTTGCCGATGTCGTGGACGTCCCCCTTGACCGTGGCAATGACGATGCGGCCCTTGCTCTCACTGGTACCGCCTTTTTTGGCGATGGCCGTCTTGATCTCCTCAAAGGCGCTCTGGGCGGCGCTGGCCGCCTGCAGCAGCTGCGGCAGATAGAGGGTGCCCTTCTCGTACTTGTTGCCCACGATGTCCAGCGCCGGGATGAGGGCTTCGTCCACCAGTTCCAGCGCTTCCTTCGTCTCCAGCAGGGCGCGAGTCTGGGCGGCAGCTTCGCCTTTCAGGCCCTTTTCCACCGCCTTGATGAGGGGCGCATAGAGGCCGGAGACTTCCGCCGCGCCGCCGGGCTGCGCGTCCTGCGCTGCCACGGCGTTCTGGTTCGCCTGCGCCAGCGCCGTGGAGGCGGGCACCCGGTTCGCATACCGCTCGATGTACCGGGTACTCTGGGGGTCCCGGTTGGTCAGAACGTTGTAGGCGTAGACCGCCGCCATCATCTCCTCGCTGGACGGGTTCATGATGGCGAGGTCCAGCCCCGCATACATGGCCATCGTGAGAAAGGTCGTGTTCAGGTAGGTGCGGCAGGGCAGACCGAAGCTGATGTTCGACACGCCCAGGATGGTCCGGACGCCAAGTTCCGTCTTGCAGGTGTGCAGGGCCTCCACCGTGGCGAGGACATCCTTCTGCTGGGCGCTGGCCGTCAGGGTCAGGCAGTCGATGTAAAGATCCTCCTGCGGGATGCCCGCTGCCAGCGCCGCTTCCTTGATGCGGCGGGCGATGGCCACACGGTCTTCCGCTCCGGGCTGGATGCCCTTTTTGTCAATGGCCAGACCGACGACGGCGGCACCGTACTTTTTGCAGAGGGGCAGCACCTTTTCCAGCACTTCCGGCTCGCCGTTTACCGAGTTGACGATGGGCTTGCCGTTGTAGACCCGAAGGCCGCGTTCCAGCGCATCGGCGTGGGAGGAATCCAGCTGCAGCGGCAGGCTGACCACGCTTTGCAGGGCCTTGACCACCTGTTCCATCAGCGCAGGCTCGTCCACACCGGGTGCACCCACATTGACGTCCAGGATCTGCGCCCCGGCCTCGGCCTGGCTGACGGCCTGTTCCAGAATATAGTTCATATCCCGTTCGCGCAGGGCCTGCTGGAACCGCTTTTTGCCGGTGGGGTTGATCCGCTCGCCCACCACGGTGATGCCGTCCACATTGACACAGCTGACCGGGGAGCAGATGACCGACTGCATGGGATGGTCGGGCCGGCCGGGCTGGCAGTCTGCAAACACACCGTTCAGCAGCCGGATGAACTCCGGCGTCGTGCCGCAGCAGCCACCTGCCGCAAAGAGGTGCAGTTCCCGGTAGGGCTTCATCTGCATGGCGTAGAGCTGCGGGGTGATGTCGTAGCCGGAGCCGTCGGCGCGGGGCAGGCCCGCGTTGGGCTTGACGAAGACCGGGAAGCTGCCGGGCACGGCCTCGGCCAGCCGCTTTGCCATCGGGAAGATCTCCCTGGGGCCAAGCGAACAGTTGATGCCGATGGCATCCGCTCCCAGACCACGTGCCGTGGCCGCAAAGCTCTCGACCGTGCAGCCGGTGAAGGTGCGCCCGCCCGCCTCAAAACTCATGCTGGCGAGGATGGGCAGGGTGCTGTTCTCTTTGGCGGCCAGCAGAGCAGCCTTCAGCTCGTACAGGTCGGTGAAGGTCTCAAAGAAGATGAGGTCCGCCCCGGCGGCAGCGCCCGCCCGGACGATACGGCCAAACTCGGCCACAGCATCTTCAAAGGCCAGTGTGCCGTTGGGCTCCAGCAGTTCGCCCAGCGGGCCGACGTCCAGCGCCGCCAACGCGCCGTAGGGCGCACAGGCCCGCTTGCAGTTCGCAATGCCCGCCGCGATGACCTCTTCCAGCGTGTATGCGCTGCCCGCCAGCTTGTGGGCTGACGCGCCAAAGGTGTTCGCATTGATGATGCGGCTGCCTGCGGCGGCATACTGCGCATGGATGCCCTCGATGAGGGCCGGGTCGGTCAGGTTCAGCTCCTCCGGGCGGGCACCCAGCTTCAGGCCGGCCGCCTGCAGCATGGTGCCCATGCCGCCGTCCAGCAGGATGGTATTCGGTTGGGCAAACAGTTCATTCACTTGCACAGGTGATCCCCCTCTTTCGATATTCGCAGCGAGTGCGCAGCACACAGTGGCCGCACCCTGCCAGGTGCCCTCGGACCGGATGGTCGCTGACGCCCAGCAGCGCCGTGACGCTCTTGCGGGGCGTCATCAGGTTGCTGTCCGTCACGCAGAGACCCGCCCGGCGGGCGGTGTCCAGTGCTGCGGCCACCAGCGGCTGCACCGTGATGGGCCAGTCACCGTAGCCGGGCGAATAGCGGCCCGTCAGATACCTTCCCTGCCCTGCGGCCCACTGGCGCAGCTCCGCCTCAGCGGCATCTGCCATCTGCTCGGCCAATGCCGAGCCCAGCGCATCCGACGCCACCCCGGCCGCGATGTCCCCTACCCCGGCCCGGCGGATCTGCGCGTCCACACCGGGGCCGAGGGTCACGGCCAGCAAAACGGCATGGCTGCAGCCAGTCAGGTGGCGGAAGACGTCCTCCCCCAGCAGAAGCCCGGCTTCGGCAAGGCTCTGCACATCCCCTTCCAGCCAGACGGCGCGGGGTGTGGCCGCCGCCAGAATGGGCACAGCACATCGTTCCAATAAAGAAGCCGTCGCTTCATCCGCCGGGCCACGCTGACCAAAATACCGCGCGGCCTGCTGCAGATCAATGGCGTCCGGCTTTTCCAGCACGAGCGGACGACTTGGCCCGATGGACATCCCGGCTCCCCTCCTTCATAAGACAAAAGAATAGATTCAGTATACAACACGAAGGGCAGACGGTCAACCAAAAATGCCGCTCTGCGCCGCTGCAAAAAATTTTGAAGTTTCTTCCATAAACCTATTGACAATCTGGGTAAATGGGGATATAATGCAACCATCCAATCCACCAACTTGGTGGGAAATTCAGAGAAAGGAGGGCACTGCGATGTCGCTGATTTGGAAAAACCTGCTTCATGCAAACTTCCGTTGTGGGCGAATGTACACAGACCGGGCAGAATTCTGGACGAACTGCTGTGCTTTGCCCTCCGCCGGACGAATGTGTCCGTGCCGGTAAAGCCCCGAAACACGTCAGGATCTTCTTGCCCGGTGCGCTGTCTTGAGACCGCAGCGACCGGGATTTTTTGTAGATAAAAATAATACTATTCGTATAAATAGAGAGGTAATCAACATGTCTAACTATAAATTCGAGACCCTTCAGCTGCACGTTGGCCAGGAGCAGGCCGATCCCGCCACCGATTCCCGCGCCGTGCCCATCTACCAGACCACGTCCTACGTCTTCCGCAACAGCCAGCACGCCGCCGACCGCTTCGGTCTGGCTGATGCAGGCAACATCTATGGCCGCCTGACCAACTCCACCCAGGACGTCTTCGAGAAGCGCATCGCCGCGCTGGAAGGCGGCGTGGCTGCGCTGGCCACTGCTTCCGGTGCTGCCGCCATCAGCTACACCATCGAGGCTCTGGCACAGGCCGGTGACCACATCGTGGCCCAGAAGACCATCTACGGCGGCAGCTACAACCTGCTGGAGCACACCCTGACCCAGTTCGGCATCACCACCACCTTCGTGAACGCCCACGACCTGGCCGAGGTGGAGAACGCCATCCAGCCCAACACCAAGGCCGTCTATCTGGAGACCCTGGGCAACCCCAACAGCGACATCCCCGACATCGACGCCATTGCAGCCATCGCCCACAAGCATGGCCTGCCGCTGGTCATTGATAACACCTTTGGCACCCCGTATCTGATCCGCCCCATCGAGCACGGCGCAGACATCGTGGTCCACTCCGCCACCAAGTTCATCGGCGGCCACGGCACCACGCTGGGCGGCATCATCGTGGACAGCGGCAACTTCGACTGGAAAGCCAGCGGCCGTTATCCCAACATCGCCGCCCCCAACCCCAGCTACCACGGCGTCTCCTTTGCCGATGCCGCCGGCCCCGCCGCCTTCGTCACCTACATCCGCGCCATCCTGCTGCGCGATACCGGTGCCACCATCTCTCCGTTCAACGCATTCCTGCTGCTGCAGGGCACCGAGACTTTGAGCCTGCGCATCGAGCGCCACGTCGAGAACACCAAGAAGGTCGTCGCGTTCCTGGCCAACCATCCCCAGGTCGAGAAGGTCAACCATCCTTCCCTGCCCGACCACCCCGACCACGCGCTGTATCAGAAGTATTTTCCCAACGGCGGTGCCTCCATCTTTACCTTTCATATCAAGGGCGGCCGCGAGGAGGCCTTCAAGTTCATCGACAACCTGAAGATCTTCTCCCTGCTGGCCAACGTGGCCGACGTGAAGAGCCTGGTCATCCACCCGGCTTCCACCACCCACAGCCAGCTGAACGACGCCGAACTGGCCGAGCAGCAGATCTACCAGAACACCATCCGCCTGTCCATCGGCACCGAGCACATCGACGACATCCTCGCCGACCTCGAAGCCGGTTTTGCAGCCGTCCGCGGCGAGTGACTCGCCCCTGTTTGCCCGCTCGTGCGATAGAACTCCCCCATTCTCCGAATCCACTCTCCTTTTCTCCTAAAATGTGTGTGTGAACGAAAGGTCTTCTGCTCCCCGTGGGGCGGAGGCCCTTTTGTTCTGCACCTTTTGTGAACAAACCGCGAAGTTTTTGCAAAAAGGCGCTGGAAACGCTGGAACTGAACTTCGGTTGTGGTATCATAACAGCAGAGACCCTGAAAAAAGGAGGATCATCATGAAAGAAGTCAAAACGCCGAAAAAGCCGCTGGCCATCTATTACACCGTCGTGCTGCTGGTGCTTCTGCTCCTCAACCTCGTTCTGGTGCCGTGGATGAGCGAGCGCCATGTCAAAGAGGTGGATTACGGCACCTTTATGAGCATGACCGAGGATAAGAACATCGGCCGTGTGGACATTGAGAGCAACCAGATCATCTTTACCGACAAAGACGAGACCCAGGTCTACCGGACCGGCCTGATGAACGACCCCAGCCTCACCGAACGCCTGTATGACGCCGGGGCTGCGTTTTCCAGCGAGATCGTGGAGCAGACCTCGCCCATCCTCAGCTTCTTGCTCTGGTTCGTGCTGCCCATCGTCCTCTTCACCGCGCTGGGCAACTTTATGAACAAAAAGCTCATGGAAAAGATGGGCGGCCCCAACTCGATGATGTTCGGCGGCATGGGCAAATCCAATGCCAAGGTCTACGTCCAGTCCACCGAGGGCATCCATTTTGCGGATGTGGCCGGTGAGGACGAAGCCAAGGAGAACCTGCAGGAGGTCGTCAACTACCTGCACGACCCCAGCAAATACAAGGACATCGGTGCCCAGATGCCCAAGGGCATCCTGCTCGTCGGCCCTCCGGGCACCGGCAAGACCATGCTGGCCAAGGCCGTGGCCGGTGAATCCAACGTGCCCTTCTTCTCCATGTCCGGCTCCGAATTCGTGGAGATGTTCGTGGGCATGGGCGCTTCCAAGGTGCGCGACCTGTTCAAACAGGCCAAGGAGAAAGCCCCCTGCATCGTCTTCATTGATGAGATCGACGCCATTGGCCAGAAGCGCAACAGCGGCCAGTACGGCGGCAACGATGAGCGCGAACAGACCCTGAACCAGCTGCTCACCGAAATGGACGGCTTTGAGGGCAACAACGGCGTCATCATTCTGGCAGCCACCAACCGTCCGGAGTCTCTGGACCCGGCTCTGACCCGCCCCGGCCGCTTTGACCGCCGCGTTCCCGTCGAGCTGCCCGACCTGAAGGGCCGCGAAGAGATTTTGAAAGTCCACGCCAAAAAGATCGCGCTGGCTCCCGGCGTGGATTTCAGCGTCGTGGCCCGGATGGCCTCCGGTGCGTCCGGTGCCGAGCTGGCCAACATCGTCAACGAGGCTGCGCTGCGGGCCGTCCGCGCGGGCCGCAAGAGCGTGACCCAGGCCGACCTCGAAGAGAGCATCGAAGTGGTCATTGCAGGCTACCAGAAGAAGAATTCCATCCTCACCGACAAAGAAAAGTGCATCGTGGCCTACCACGAGATCGGCCACGCGCTGGTCGCCGCCAAGCAGACCCACTCCGCGCCGGTGCAGAAGATCACCATCATCCCCCGCACCTCCGGCGCACTGGGCTTTACCATGCAGGTGGAAGAGGGCAACCACTACCTGATGGACAAGACCGAGCTGGAAAACAAGATTGCCACCCTGACCGGCGGCCGCGCTGCCGAGGAGGTCGCGTTCGGTTCCATCACCACCGGTGCTTCCAACGACATCGAGCAGGCCACCAAGCTGGCCCGCGCCATGCTCACCCGCTACGGCATGAGCGACGAGTTCGACATGGTGGCGCTGGAGACCGTGAACAACCAGTATCTGGGCGGCGACACCTCGCTGGCCTGCTCGGCCCAGACCCAGCGCGAGATCGACCAGAAGGTCGTGGAGCTGGTCAGGGCCCAGCACCAGAAGGCCATCCAGATCCTGACCGACAACCGCCAGAAGCTGGACGAGCTGGCCAAGTACCTCTACCAGAAAGAGACCATCACCGGCGATGAATTCATGGAGATCCTGGAGCGGGAATGATATTTTTTCCAGCGATGCTGCAATAATCCGTTTCTCCGGTTCGTATACAAGGCAGAACGGGCCGAACGAGCCCCTGAATCAGGAGGATATGATCCATGAAGATTTTGAATACGAAATTTGGCCGTCAGGCCATCGCCGCCGCCCTCATCCTGTCCGCCATGGCGTCCATGAGCCTCGGTGCGTTTGCCGCTGAGCCTTCCGCCGAAACGGCCGCAGACGCGGCTGTTGTAGCAGGCTATCTGCCCCCGCAGGACGAGAGCATCATGACCCAGGGCGACATCGCCCTGCACAGCAGCGATGCACAGACTTCCGCCGAGCGTGACCCGAACTACGGCGGCTACGCCGCCCCGGTGGAAGACCCCATTCAGGGCAACGTCATGATGATCGCCGAGACCGGCGATGCGCAGACTTCGGAGTCAACGATTGCCTCCAACCCGGCCTATTCGGCCAGATACACCGTCAAGGGCCTGCTGGGCAAGCAGGTGCTCTATACCGCCTCGGTGAAGGATCAGGTTCTGACCCTCTCCGTCCCGGAGGATGTCGCCACCTTCCGCGCCACCGTCGGTGAGATGCGCAAGCTGATGGACAACGGGGTGCGCACCGTGGTCCTGATGACCAACAAGGCCTCCACCACCCTGAACCTGTCCCTGCTGTGCGAGGGCCAGAACGACACCACCAAGGTCACCCTGCGCCACATCAGCAGCTCTGCCGTCCTCCATGTCGGCCTGCGCTGCCGCCGCGACCTGCTCGTCGGCCGCGACTCGAACTACGGCGGCTACGCCTCCCCGGTGGAAAATCCCATTCAGGGCAACGTCATGATGATCGACGAGACCGGCGACGTACAGACTTCCGCTGGCCGCTGACCGGTTCCAGTACATCGAAGAATGAATCCTGCCCGGAATCTTCCGTCGAAAGTTGAATTTTCTTCATTCTGCATCTGAGCCAAACTGCTTGACAGAGGCAGACCGGTCTGGTAAAATAAGCTCACTTTGAAACAAGCGCAAATGCGTTGACGGGGAAAAAACGAAGTGTTTTCTGCTTGCAGAGAGCCGCCGGGTGGTGAAAGGCGGTGCGGGAAGCTTCGGTTACTGGCCCCTGAGCGGCAGGGCTGAAACCACAGTAGGCCCTGACGGATGCCCACCGTTACCGGGGCAGCGATTCGCCGCCAAAAGCCGATCGTGTGAGTGGCTGGTCTTGCCAGCAAAGAGAGTGGTACCACGGGTGCCCTGTAACAAAACTTACAGGCTCTCGTCTCTCAGAGGATTTCGTCCTTTGAGAGACGGGAGCCTTTTTTCGTTTGAGCAGCAGACTTACCCTCTCAGGCGCTTCGCGCCAGCTCCCCCAAAGGGGGGAGCTTCAAACCTCCCACTTCGGGGGAGGTGGCATTGCGAAGCAATGACGGAGAGGGACAAGGCCGCCTGCAAAAAGTGTTGAATGTAAGCTGATAGGAAGCCAGGAGGATAACGAATATGATGGACGCTACCAAGTACGCACCGGGGTATTACCCCGTACCGGCCGGTTACGACAGTTGGGTCAAAAAAGATCACATTGAACAGGCACCTGCATGGTGCAGCGTGGACCTGCGCGACGGCAACCAGGCACTGATCGTGCCCATGAGTCTGGAAGAGAAGCTGGAGTTCTTCCAGATGCTGGTCCGGATCGGCTTCAAGGAGATCGAAGTCGGCTTCCCTGCCGCCAGCGAGACCGAGTACGAGTTCCTGCGTACCCTCATCGAGAAGGATATGATCCCCGACGACGTCACCGTGCAGGTGCTGACCCAGTGCCGCGACCACATCATCCGCCGCACCTTCGAGGCCGTCAAGGGTGCGCCCCGCGCAGTCATCCACTTCTACAACTCCACCTCCGTGGCCCAGCGTGAACAGGTGTTCCATAAGAGCAAGGAAGAGATCAAGAAGATCGCCACCGACGGTGCCCGGCTGGTCAAGCAGCTCAGTCAGGAGTACGAGGGCAACTTCCTGTTCGAGTACAGCCCGGAGAGCTTCACCGGCACCGAGGTCGATTATGCCGTCGAGGTCTGCAACGCCGTGCTGGACATCATGGAGCCGACGCCCGACCGCCCGATGATCATCAACCTGCCCGTCACCGTTGAGATGAGCATGCCGCACGTCTACGCAAACCAGATCGAGTACTGCGACAAGCACCTCAAGCACCGCGACAGCGTCATCATCTCCACCCACCCCCACAACGACCGCGGCACCGGCGTAGCCTGTGCCGAGCTGGCCGTGCTGGCTGGTGCACAGCGCGTGGAGTGCTGCCTGTTCGGCAACGGCGAGCGCACCGGCAACGTCGATGCCGTCACTCTGGCCATGAACATGTACAGCCACGGCGTGGACCCCAAACTCGATTTCTCCAACATGCCGGACATCTGCGCCACCTATGAGCGTGTGACCCGGATGCACATCTACGAGCGCACCCCCTACGCGGGCCAGCTGGTCTTTGCGGCCTTCTCCGGCAGCCATCAGGACGCCATCGCCAAGGGCATGGCCTACCGCAAGGAGCACGGCGAACACCGCTGGACCTGCCCCTACATCCCCATCGACCCGCACGACATCGGCCGCACCTACGACGCCGACGTCATCCGCATCAACAGCCAGAGCGGCAAGGGCGGCATCGGCTTTGTGCTGGAGCAGAACTACGGCTACAACCTGCCCCCCAAGATGCGCGAAGACCTGGGCTACAAGGTCAAGAATGTCTCCGACCACAGCCACAAGGAGCTGAGTGCTTCCGAAGTGCTCCGCATCTTCGAGGAGAGCTTCCTCAATAAAAACAAGCCGCTCTCGGTCATCGAGGCACACTTCGCTCAGGTGGACGGCATCACCGCGACCGTCACGCTGGAGCGGAACGGCCAGCGCAAGGTCGTCACCTCGGTGGGCAACGGCCGCCTGGACGCCGTGGCCAACGCCATCCAGAGCGCGACCGGGATGGACTTCCACCTCGAAGCCTACTCCGAACACAGCCTGGACGAAGGCTCCACCTCCCGCGCTGCCTCCTATGTCGGCCTGGCCTGGGGCGATGGCAGCATGACCTGGGGTGCCGGCACCGACACCGACATCATCGTCGCCGGCATCAAGGCGCTGGTGAGTGCGATCAATGGTAAATAAAAGGCCTTGCCCTCTCAGGCGCTTTGCGCCAGCTCCCCCAAAGGGGGAGCCTTTGGCAGACCGGTTTTGAAACTACTGACCAAGCAACGTTTTGCTGCACCGGAGCCATCCAGACTCCGCAGCAAAGGCCAGCTGCCGCTGCCAACGAGAACAAGGCCCGGCTGTAGAAGAACAACGCGCAGACCTGCCCGACTCGCCAGTGGCTCCCACTCTGGGGGAGCTGTCTGCGAAAGCAGACTGAGAGGGCAAACAGCAGATATCATATAAAAGGAGAGTACCACCATGGGAATGACCCTGACGCAGAAGATTTTAGCCGCACATGCCGGTCTGGCCGAGGTCAAGGCAGGCCAGCTCATCAACGCAAAGCTGGATCTCGTGCTGGGCAACGACATCACCACCCCCGTTGCCATCAACGAGTTCGAGAAGGCAGGCTTTGACGGTGTGTTCGACAAAGAGCACATCGCCATCGTGCTGGACCACTTCGTCCCCAACAAGGATATCAAGAGCGCCACCCAGTCCAAGCAGTGCCGTGAGTTCGCCAACAAATACGACATCCTCAATTTCTACGATGTCGGTCAGATGGGCATTGAACACGCCCTCCTGCCCGAAAAAGGCATCGTGACCGCCGGTGACTGCGTCATCGGTGCCGACAGCCACACCTGCACCTATGGTGCGCTGGGTGCTTTCTCCACCGGCGTTGGCTCCACCGACATGGCTGCAGGCATGGCCACCGGCATGGCATGGTTCAAGGTGCCTGCCGCCATCCAGTTCGTGCTCAAGGGCAAGTTCGGCCCCCGCGTCTCCGGCAAAGACCTCATCCTCCACATCATCGGTCAGATCGGCGTGGACGGTGCGCTGTACAAGTCCATGGAGTTCACCGGCCCCGGCGTGGCTTCCCTGACCATGGACGACCGCCTGTGCGTCTGCAACATGGCCATCGAGGCCGGTGCCAAGAACGGCATCTTCCCCGTGGACGAGACCACCAGAGCCTACCTCAAGGGCCGCAGCCAGCGCGAGCCGGTCTTCTACGAGGCCGACCCGGATGCCGTGTACGAGCAGACCATCGAGATCGACCTTTCCCAGCTCGAACCCACCGTCAGCTACCCCCATCTGCCGGAGAACACCCACCCCGCCGCCGAGGGCAAAACGATCAAAATTGACCAGGTCGTCATCGGCAGCTGCACCAACGGACGCCTGGAAGACATGGAAGCCGCCTACAACATCCTCAAGGGCCGACACATCGCCAAGGGGGTGCGCGGCATCATCATCCCCGCCACCATGGCCGTTTACAAGGAGTGCATCCTGCGCGGCTGGACCACCGCCTTCATTGATGCGGGCTGCATCGTCTCCACCCCCACCTGCGGCCCCTGCCTGGGCGGCTACATGGGCATTCTGGCCGAGGGCGAACGCTGCGTCTCCACCACCAACCGCAACTTCGTGGGCCGCATGGGCCATGTGAAGAGCGAGGTCTATCTGGCATCCCCGGCCACCGCCGCCGCCAGCGCCCTCACCGGCTATATCACCGACCCCCGCACGGTCTAAGAGAGGAGAAACACCATGAACAACGCAAACGGCTCCGTTTTCAAATACCCGGACAATGTGGATACCGACGTCATCATCCCGGCCCGCTACCTGAACACCCCCGACGCCAAAGAGCTGGCCGCCCACTGCATGGAGGACATCGACAAGGACTTCGTGCACAACGTCCATGCGGGCGACATCATGGTCGGCGGCTGGAATTTCGGCTGCGGCTCCTCCCGTGAGCACGCCCCGCTGGCCATCAAGACCGCCGGCATCTCGGTGGTCATCGCCAAGAGCTTTGCCCGCATCTTCTACCGCAACAGCATCAACATCGGCCTGCCTATCATGGAGTGCCCTGAAGCCGCCGACGCCATCGCCGCAGGCGACGAGGTCCATGTGGACTTCGACACCGGCGTCATCACCGACAAGACCACCGGCCAGACCTTCCAGGCCGAACCCTTCCCGCCCTTTATCCAGAAGATCATCGCCGACGGCGGCCTGATGAGATCGCTGACGAAGTGACCCTCTCAGGCACTTCGTGCCAGCTCCCCCGAAGGGGGAGCCTTTGGCAGGCCGGTCTTGAAAATGCTGACCAGACAACGTTTTTCTACACCGGAAGCCTCCGGGCTCCGCAGCAAAGGCCAGCCGCTGCTGCCAATGAGGACAGGGCCCACACAGCCCGACCCGAAATCAAACCCAAGCAGTCCGCACGACTGTATCGTTCTGCCAATGGCTCTCCCTTTGGGAGAGCTGTCGAGCAAAGCGAGACTGAGAGGGATCAGCCGAAAGGAGAACTCAATGGAAAAAAACATTGCTGTCATCTGGGGCGACTGCTCCAGCCCGGAGATCGTGAAGCAGACGCTCCGCGTCCTCGATCAAGTGGCCGAGAAGTATGGCCACACCTTCCACTACACCGACGCTGCCATGGGCGGCGAGGCCATCGACAAATACGGCGACCCGCTCCCCCAGCACGAGCTGGACAAGTGCCTGGCTGCGGATAGTGTCCTTCTGGGTGCCGTGGGCGGCCCCAAGTGGGAGGGCCTGCCCGGTGAGCAGCGCCCCGAAAAGGGCCTGCTCCGCCTGCGCGCCGGGATGGGGCTGTACGCCAACAACCGCCCGGCCAAGATCTGGCCCCAGCTGGCCCCGGCCAGCCCCCTGAAGCCGGAGATCGTGGCCCAGGGCATCGACTTTCTCATCGTGCGGGAGCTCATCGGCGGCGTATACTTCGGCGCGCACGAGACCCACACCCTCGAAAACGGCGAGAAGCAGGCCATCGACTCCATGCCCTACGCAGAGCACGAGATCGAGCGCATCGGCCGCATCGGCTTCGAGACGGCCCGAAAGCGCCGCAAGAAGCTCTGCTGCGTGGACAAGGCCAACGTGCTGGACACCAGCCGCCTCTGGCGCTCGGTCATGCACCGGCTGCAGGCCGAATATCCGGACGTCGCGTACAGTGAGATGTTCGTGGACAACTGCGCCATGCAGATCGTCAAGAACCCCGCGCAGTTCGACGTCATCGTCACCGAGAACATGTTCGGCGACATCCTTTCCGACGAGGCTTCGATGATCACCGGCTCCATCGGCATGATCCCTTCCTCCTCGCTGGGCGACGGCACCCGCGGCCTGTATGAGCCCATCCACGGCTCCGCCCCCGATATTGCCGGCAAGGACATCGTCAACCCCACCGCTTGCATCCTCTCCGCCGCCATGATGCTGCGCTACTCCTTCGGTCTGGCCGAGGAAGCGGACGCCATCGAGAACGCGGTGAGCAAGGTGCTGGACAAGGGCATCCGCACCGCCGACAACATGAGCGACGGCTGCACCTGTGTCGGCTGCTCCGGCATGGGCGACGCCATTCTGGCCGAGATCTGAACCTCTGCAAAAAAGCGACGCCGCGCGGCGTCGCTTTTTTGCGGTTCCTGGCGCTTCGTCACCCCAGCCGGTCAAATCGTGAAATCCTTTCATTTGACAAAAGACTTTTGGTATCCTATACTTTATTGCATCACATTTATGGAACAAAGGATAGGAACGAACGATGTTGACTCTGGATAAAGTTTACCATGCCGCTTTCGTGCTCAAGGATGTTGCCCGCAAGACCGACCTCATCGAGGCCCCCAAGCTCTCCAAGGACTGCCAGCTCTACCTGAAGACCGAGAACCTGCAGGCCACCGGCAGCTTCAAGGTGCGCGGTGCCTATTATAAGATCAGCCAGCTCTCCAAAGAGGAGAGCGAAAAGGGCGTCATCGCCTGCTCGGCAGGCAACCACGCCCAGGGCGTGGCGCTGGCCGCGACCCGCCGGGGCATCAAAAGCATCGTCTGTATGCCGGACGGTGCGCCCATCATGAAGGTGGAGAACACCAAGAGCCTGGGCGCGGAGGTCTGCCTCGTGCCCGGCACCTACGACGACGCTCACGACAAGGCCGTCGAGCTGCAGGCTGAGACCGGCATGACCTTCATCCACCCCTACGACGACGAACAGGTTATCGCGGGTCAGGGCACCATCGGTCTGGAGATCTTGGACCAGCTGCCCGACGTGGATGCGGTCATCGTGCCTGTGGGCGGCGGCGGCCTCATCTCCGGCGTGGCCTTTGCCATCAAGAGCCTCAAGCCGGACGTCAAGGTCTACGGCGTTCAGGCCGAGGGTGCCCCCAGCATGTACCGCTCCCTCCACGAGCACAAATACCAGACCCTCTCCGCTGCCTCCACCTTCGCGGACGGCATCCAGGTCAAGACCCCCGGTGAGCTGACTTACCAGCTCTGTGAGGAGTATGTGGACGACATCGTGACCGTGACCGAGGATGAAACGGCAGCCGCCATCCTCTCCCTGATGGAGAACCAGAAGCTCGTCGCCGAGGGGGCCGGTGCAGTGCCCGTGGCAGCCGCCCTCTTCCACAAGCTGCCCATTGAGGGCAAAAAGGTCGTCTGCGTCATCTCCGGCGGCAACATCGACGTAAACATCCTCAATCGCGTTATCACCCGCGGTCTGGTCATGAGCGGCCGCAAAGCCAACCTGACCATCGCACTGGAGGACAAGCCCGGCCAGCTCAAGAAGGTGGCCGAGATCGTCTCCCGCTGCGGCAGCAACGTCGTCTCCGTCCTGCACGACGGCTCCGACCCCAACATGCCCATCTCCAGCTGCTTCCTCAAGCTGGCATTGGAGACCCGCGACCATGCGCAGATCGAGCAGATCCGCACGGAGCTGACCAAAGCCGGTTTTCAGCTCGTCGCCGAGCGCGTTTGATTTTATAGCAAGAAAGGCAGTGCCCGCATGGGCACTGCCTTTTTGCCTGTTCTTACTTCTGTACGCCGCTCTCGCACTGCTCGATGAACTGTTTGGCCACGCGGGGGCTGCGGCCACCGGCACGGATGGCGAACGCCTCGCCCTTAACGAGGAGCTGATCCATCGGCATCCGGATGTTGTGTTGTCTGGCCAGCTCGGTGAGGATGGCCTCAAAGCGGGCCTTTTCGGGCCGCTGGAAGGTCACGGTGAGGCCGAAGCGGGCCGACAGGCTCATCAGCTCCTGCCGGGTGTCGGCCTCGTGGATGTCATCACCGGTGCGGTCGGTCATGGTCTCCTTGATGAGGTGGCGGCGGTTGGAGGTCGCATAGACTGCAATGTTTCTGGCCCGGCCGCCCACGCTGCCTTCGAGGATGGCCTTGAGGGCTGCGAAGTTGTCGTCGTTGGCGGTGAAGCTCAGGTCGTCGATGAAGAAGATGAACTTGAGCGGGTTCGCCGCCAGCTTGTCCATCAGGTCGGGGATCTGATAGAGCTGGTTCTTCTTGACTTCCACCAGACGCAGGCCGTCGGGCGCGAACTCGTTGGCGATGGCCTTGACCGCGCTCGATTTGCCGGTGCCCGCGTCACCGTAAAGCAGGACGTTGTTGGCCGGCATCCCGGCCAGCAGAGCTTTGGTGTTGGCGATGACCTTTTCCCGCTCGCCCTCGTAACCGGGCAGTTCGGACAGGCGCTGGGGGTCCGGGTACTTGACCGGCACCAGACGCCCGTTCTCCACCGTGAAGACATGGTGTTTGGCAAACATGCCGTAGCCCTTTTTCCCGGCCTCCTGCATCCGCTGGGCGTAAGCCGCTGCCAGGTCGATGTCTTTCGTCTCCCACCGGGGCAGGAAGGCCAGTTCCGGCCGCTGGGCCTGTTCGGAATAAGCCGTCTGGAACAGCTCATCCAGCGTCAGGCGGCAAAGCTCCTGCAAAAAGCTCAGTTCATTGTCCAGTGCCTTTTGCAGCACCGGCGCGATGCCGCCCGCCGCAGCCTGCCGCACACAGACCGTCTCGGTCTCCAGCACCGCATTGGCAAGATACTCGCCCAGATTGGTGGTCTGCTCGAACAACGCCGCCTCAAAGGCCGCCACGGCGTCGCACACCGGGCCCATGCTGCGGGTGCCCGCTTCCATCCGGTCGGTCAGGTCCAATAATTTGGCCACCACCGGGTCTTCCAGCAGGGCGCGGAAGATCACAAGCCCGTGCAGCCGGGCGTTCCATTCACGAAGTTTCATAGCCTTTTCCCTCTTACATTTAACGAATGCACCAAAATTATACCGCTGTTGCAGGCTCAGTGCAACCCTGTGTTTAATTATCTTCATCTTTCGGGTGATTCACTTTACAAATCATTGTTTGACATCTGACCGATTTATAGTATAATTGACCCAACGTTCCATCGAGGATGCAGGATGCGAAATTTGACGTATCTGAGGGAATTTTGAAAGTGTAGAGTTGGAAAAGAGACAGGAAACAGGAGAGACAAGACATGCAGTTGAATGGTTCGCAGATTTTTGTTGAGGTGCTCTGCGAGCAGGGGGTGGATACCATCTTCGGTTACCCCGGCGGCGCAGTGCTGAACCTTTACGATGAGCTGTACAAGAACGCCGACCGCATCACCCATGTGCTGACCGCCCACGAGCAGGGCGCCTCCCATGCGGCAGACGGTTATGCCCGCGCCACCGGCCGTACCGGCGTGGTGCTGGCCACCAGCGGGCCGGGTGCCACCAACCTCGTCACCGGCATTGCCACGGCCTACATGGACTCGGTGCCCATGGTCGCCTTCACCGGCAACGTCACCACGGCGGCCCTTGGCACGGACAGCTTTCAGGAAGCCTACATCGAGGGCATCACGATGCCCATCACCAAGCACAATTTCACGGTGCGCAGGGTCGAAGACCTGGCCGACACCATGCGGGCCGCGTTCCGCATTGCGCAGAGCGGCCGCAAAGGCCCCGTCCTCGTGGACATCCCCAAGGATGTGACCGCTGCGGTCTGCGAGTTCACCCCCAAGCAGCCGGAAAAGATCCGCACCGTGACCACGTACAACGAAGAACAGGTCAAGTGGGCCGCCGACCTCATCAACGCGGCCAAGCGGCCTCTGGTCTACTTTGGCGGCGGTGTGCGGAGCGCAGCCTCCTGCCAGCCCTTGCGGGACCTCATCCACAAAGCGGAGATCCCCGCCACCTACACCCTGATGGCGGCAGGCGTCGTGCCCTACGGCGACCCGATGAACATCGGCATGGTGGGAATGCACGGCTGCTACACCTCCAACCGGGCCGTGGCCGACTGCGATGTCCTCATCGCGCTGGGCACCCGCTTCTCGGACCGTGTGGCCCTGAACCCCAAGACCTTTGCGAAAAATGCCACCATCATCCAGATCGACATCGACCCCAGCGAGCTGGGCAAGAACGTGGATGTGGATCTGGCCATCTCCGGCGATGCCGCCTACGTGCTGGGCGGGATGCTCCCCCTCATCCAGGAGGCAAAGCACCCGGAGTGGATGGCCATGATCCGCGAGTGGCAGGCCCAGGATTATCATCCTGTGTCCGATGCGTCCCGCCTGATGCCCCATCAGGTCATCGGCGAGGTGTGCAGCCAGTGCGGCCCGGAGGCCGTCTACGTTACCGACGTGGGCCAGCATCAGATGTGGGCGGCACAGTACATCCGCCACACCAAGAGCCGCGGCTTCATCACCAGCGGCGGTCTGGGCACCATGGGCTTCGGCTACGGTGCAGCCATCGGCGCACAGATGGCGCTGGGCCGCGACCAGCGGGTGGTCATGTTCACGGGCGACGGCTCCTTCCACATGAACCTCAACGAGGCCTGCACGGCGGTCAGTTACGAGCTGCCCATCATCACGGTCATCTTCAATAATCAGGTGCTGGGCATGGTCCGCCAGTGGCAGAGCGCGTTCTACGGCAAGCGCTACTCCCAGACCGACCCCCACCGCCACACCGACTTCGTCAAGCTGGCCGAGGGCTTCGGCCTGAAGGGATACCGCTGCCAAAATCTCGCCGAGTTCCAGTCCGCCTTTGCCGAAGCGATGAAGCGCAAAGGCCCCACCTGGATCGAGTGCATCATCGACAAGGACGAAAAGGTCCTGCCCATGATCCCCGGCGGCGGCGACATCAACGATATCATCATGAAATAAGGAGGAACGCACCATGGAATCCAAACGCAGAGTCATCAGTCTGCTGGTGGACAACCAGAGCGGCGTTCTGGCCCGTGTGTCCAACCTGTTCTGCCGCCGCGGCTTCAACATCGACAGCCTGACCGTTTCCGCCACCAACGATCCCACCGTCAGCCGCATCACGGTCGCGGTGTCCGGCACCGAAAAGGAGCTGAACCAGCTCATTCTCCAGACCGAGCGGCTGGAAGTCACCCGCCAGGTCTTCGTGCTCAACCACGAGAACGCGCTGGAGCGGGAGCTGCTGCTGCTCAAGGTCGCCGCCGATGTCCACAACCGCGCGGAGCTGCGGGAGGTAGGCAGCATCTACAAGGCCAAGATCATCGACCTGTCCCCGGACAGCATGGTCTTTGAGCTGATCGGCAAGCCCGAAAAGATCGACGCCTTCCTGAAGATGTTCGCGGATTACACCATCCTCGAACTGTGCCGTACCGGCGTCACCGCGCTGGAACGCGGCGGGATGCACCAGCACATACAGAAACCCCCGCAGGAAGTGCGCGACGCGCAGCTGCCCCTGCCGGGAACGAATTGCCACTAACACGTTTTTGACCCTCTCCGTCAGCGCTTACGCGCTGCCACCTCTCCCGAAGGGCGAGGTTTTTGCAGGGACGGAAACATTCGCACAAAAGCTCTCCCTTTGGGAGAGCTGGCGAGCAACGCGAGACTGAGAGGGTTTCACCCAGTTTTCAAATCAACCGAATATAAAATCCAAACAGAAAAAGCAAAAGGAGAACAACTACCATGGCCATCAAGAAATATTACGATTCCGACTGCAACCTCGGTGTGCTGGACGGCAAGACCGTCGCCGTCATCGGTTTCGGCAGCCAGGGCCACGCCCATTCCGAGAACCTGGCCGAGAGCGGCGTCAACGTCGTCGTCGGCCTGCGCAAAGGCTCTGCACACTGGGAGAAGGCTTCCGAGTTCGCCGCCGCCCACGACAACTTCAAGGTCATGGAAGTCGAAGAGGCTGCCAAGGCGGGCGACGTCGTCATGATGCTGGTGCCCGATGAGCTGTGCGCCGACATCTACAACAAGCAGGTCGCACCCTACATGACCGAGGGCAAGGCTCTGGCCTTTGCACACGGCTTCAACATCCACTTCAAGACCATCACCGCACCCAAGAATGTGGACGTCATCATGATCGCACCCAAGGGCCCCGGCCACATCGTCCGCCGCCTGTACACCGAGGGCGAGGGCTGCCCCTCTCTGATCTGCGTAGAGCAGGACTACACCGGTAAGGCCAAGGATATCGCTTTGGCATACGCTTCCGGCATCGGTGCCGGCCGTGCAGGCATCCTGCAGACCACCTTCAAGGAGGAGACCGAGACCGACCTGTTCGGTGAGCAGGCCGTGCTGTGCGGCGGCGTTTCCGAGCTGATCCACGCCGGTTTCGACACCCTGGTGGAGGCTGGCTACGAGCCCGAGATGGCTTACTTTGAGACCTGCCACGAGATGAAGCTGATCGTTGACCTGATCAACGAGGGCGGCTTCTCCAAGATGCGCTACTCCATCTCCAACACCGCAGAGTATGGCGACTACCGCACCGGCAAGCGCCTGATCACCGCTGAGACCCGCAAGGAGATGAAGAAGGTCCTGACCGAGATCCAGGACGGCACCTTCGCCTCCGAGTTCCTGACCGAGATGAGCCCCAACGGCGGCCGCAAGGTCCACTTCCTGGCAAAGCGCCGCATGGAAGCCGAGCTGCCCATCGAAAAGGTCGGCGCAGAGCTGCGCAGCATGATGAGCTGGCTGAAGAAGTAAACCCTCTCAGGCGCTTCGCGCCAGCTCTCCCGAAGGGCGAGTCGCTGGCGTATCGGCAAAGTTCCTGCTGAACGATTTGAATTTCATTTTCCTATAAAGCGCCGGGCGCTGTTCTCTCACCCAGCAGCATCAAGTCTGCTGTTGTTGATAAGGAGAGCGGGGCCCGGCATTTTGTGATAAACACCCTTGGCTTGCCCGGCGTGCCAATGGCTCCCCCTTCGGGGGAGCTGGCAACGCCGTCAGGCGTTGACTGAGAGGGTTTCAGAAAAGAGAGAGGATAACATGAGAAGTGACAACGTGACCAAAGGCTCGGAGCGCGCCCCGAACCGCAGCCTGTTTTACGCCCTGGGCTACACCCCCGAAGAGCTGGAGCGCCCCCTCATCGGTGTGGTCAGCGCCTACAGCGAGATCGTGCCCGGCCACATGAATCTGGATAAGATCGCCGATGCAGTCAAGGCCGGTGTCGAGATGGCAGGCGGCACACCCATCCTCATCCCGGCCATCGGCGTCTGCGACGGCATCGCCATGGGCCATGTGGGCATGAAGTATTCCCTCGCCTCCCGCGAGCTCATCTGCGACAGCGTCGAGACCATGCTCATGGCCCACCAGCTGGACGGCCTGGTCCTCGTGCCCAACTGCGACAAGATCGTGCCCGGCATGGTCATGGCTGCCGTCCGCATGGATGTGCCCGCCGTGGTCTGCTCCGGCGGCCCGATGCTGGCCGGTACCTACGGCGGCGAAGAAGTCAGTCTGTCCAAGATGTTTGAGGCCGTGGGTGCTTACAAGGCCGGTATGATCACCGACGATCAGCTGGAGGACTGCACCTGCAACTGCTGCCCCAGCTGCGGCAGCTGCTCCGGCATGTACACCGCCAACAGCATGAACTGCCTGTGCGAGGCCATCGGCATTGCTCTGCCCGGCAACGGCACCATCCCGGCGGTCTACTCGAAGCGTCTGCAATTGGCCAAGCACGCCGGTATGGCCATCATGGAAATGGTCAATCAGGGCATCACCGCCCGCCAGATCATCAACGAGCGCTCCATCCGCAACGCGCTCACCTGTGATATGGCGCTGGGCTGCTCCACCAACACCGTGCTGCACCTGCTGGCCATCGCCTACGAGGCCGGGGTCCCCATCGACCTGAAGCTCTTCAACGAGATCAGCGCCAAGACCCCGAACCTCTGCCATCTGGCCCCCGCCGGCCCGACCCACATGCCCGACCTCTACGCCGCAGGCGGCATCCCCGCCGTGCAGGCCGAGCTGGCCAAGAAGGGCCTGCTGGATCTGGATGTTCCCACCGTCACCGGCAAAACGCTGAGCGAGAACATCCAGGGTGCCCACATCCTGAACGATAAGGCCATCCGCCCCATCGAGAACCCCTACTCCCCCACCGGCGGTCTGCAGATCCTGTGGGGCAACATCGCACCGGACGGCTGCGTGGTCAAGCGCAGCGCCGTCGCCCCGGAGATGCAGGAGCACTCCGGCCCGGCCCGCGTCTTCAACAGCGAGGAGACCGCCATTGCGGCCATCTACGCAGGTCAGATCGTACCCGGCGATGTGGTGGTCATTCGCTACGAAGGCCCCAAGGGCGGCCCCGGTATGCGTGAGATGCTGAACCCGACCTCTGCACTGGCCGGCATGAAGCTGGACAAGACCGTCGCCCTCATCACCGATGGCCGCTTCTCCGGCGCTTCCCGCGGTGCCGCCATCGGCCATGTCAGCCCCGAAGCTGCTTCCGGCGGCCCCATCGGCCTCATCGAGGAGGGCGATATCATCCGCATTGATATCCCCAACGCCAGCATCACGCTGGAGGTCTCCGACGACGTGCTGGCCGAGCGCAAAGCCCGGTATGTCGCACCCGAACCCAACATCAAGACCGGCTGGCTCAGCCGCTATGCCCGCATGGTCACGAGTGCAAACCTCGGTGCGGTGCTCAAGTAAACAGTCTTTTCCCAGAGGAACTGCCCCGTGCAGTTCCTCTTTTTTGCGCCCGGAAAAGGCATTGGGGCCGGGAAAAGCTCCCGGCCCCAATGCAGTTTCTATTTGGTTCGTGTGCTCAGCGGGCGATCATTTCGGTGTAGGCCAGCACGAGCGGGCCGACGCCCTTGGCATCGTTGCAGACGACAGGTTCACTGAAGTAGTAAGCGAGGGAGCCGTCGCGGTGGTCCTTGCCGCCGAGACCGGCCACCAGGCAGATGCCATCCAGCTGCAGGCTGCCATCCGGATTCTTGGACAGGTACTTGTCGCAGGTGCCGTAGAAGGCCTTCTCGGCCCAGGCAGCCATCCGCTTGGGCAGCAGGCCCAGACGGACGCCCTTGAGCACCGCGTAGGCGAACAGGGCTGTGCCGCTGGTCTCCAGATAGTTGCCCTCGACGCCGGGGTGGTCCATGACCTGCCAGAACATGCCGGTCTCTTCATCCTGGAACTTGTGCACGTCCTCGATGGTCTGCTTCAGCATGGCCTGGATGCCGCGGTACTCGTTGTACAGCTGCTCGTCCATCCGTTCCAGCACATCCACCATGGCCACCATGAACCAACCCATGGCCCGCAGCCAGAAGTTGGGGCTGCAGCCGGTCTCCGGGTCGGCCCAGTACATCGCACGGCTCTCATCGTAGCCGTGGTAGTACAGACCGGTCTTCGGGTCGCGCATGTGCCTGCGGATGTTCATGAACTGCTTGTAGCTGTCGATGCAGCCCTGCATCTTGTTGAAGCGGGTCTCGTACTCCATGTAGAAGGGCTGGGCCATGTAGGTGCCGTCCAGCCAGACCTGCCAGGGGTAGATGTCCTTGTGCCAGAAGTTGCCCTCTTTGGTGCGGGGCTGGGTCTCCAGCTGACTCCGGATGAGGTCGATGGCCTTGCGGTATTTTTCCTCGCCGTAAAGATCGTACAGAACAAACAGGTTTTTGCCCTGGTTCACGTTGTCGAGGTTGTATTCCTTGGGGTCGTAGGTCTGGATGGAGCCGTCCGGCTGGACGAAATAGTCGATGAACTGCTTGGAGAAGTCCAGATACTTTTTGTCGCCGGTGGTGTGGTAGAGGCTCAGGCAGGCCGTGATCATGCAGCCGTCGATGTAGTTCCACTTGTTGGGCTTGCCGCTGCGGACTTTCTCGATGTTCCACATCGGGGCTTCGGCGCTGGAATTGGCGATCAGGTAGTCCACGTAGTCGCCCAGCATGGACAGGATCTCTTCATGGGTCATGGTTCAGTCCTCCTCAAAATGACCGACGTTGGCAAAGTGCAGGCGTTCGCCCTCGTAGCCCTCGATCTTGACATTGTGCAGGTCGATCTCCTTGACGTTTTCGGCGTAGATGGCCAGCTTTTTGACATGGGGGCGGTTGTCGGCCATGGCAGCCTGCCCGGCCTCGGCGTTGGGGTCGAAGGTGATGCTCACGTTCTTCATCGAGACACGCTCGATGGGCTGCTCCGGCAGGCCGTCGAAGTAGCAGCCCGCGAACTGGGCGTCGGTGGCCACGATGTTCTCCATGGTCAGGGTGCCGAGTCTGGGGGTGTACTCATCCACCGGCATCGCGTCGCGGCACTGGACGTAGGGGCCGTGGCCGTCCGGGTCGCAGAAGTAGAACATGTTGATGACGAAGGGTGCCTTGACGCCCCGCATCTCCACGTTGCGGAAGACCAGCCCGTCGATGACGGCGGTGTTGCCGCGGCCGCGGCGGGTCTTGACGCGGAGGCCGCGGTCGGTGTGGTCCATGAGGCACTGGGTGACCACCATGTCCTTGACGCCGCCGCTCATCTCGCTGCCGATGACGATGCCGCCGTGGCCCTTGTCCAGCAGGCAGTTGCGGATGACGGTGTGCTCGCAGCTCTTCTTCAGCTTCATGCCCAGAAAGACCTTGCTGGCCTTCATGGCGATGCAGTCGTCGCCGACATGGATGTTCACGCCGATGATGCGGGTATCCTCGCAGCTTTCGGGGTCAATGCCGTCGGTGTTGGGGGCGTTGTAGGGGTTGTTGATGTTGAAGTTCAGCAGATCCAGATGCTTGACGAAGATGGGGTGGATGGTCCAGGAGTAGCTGTTCTGCACCGTGATGCCGTGCAGGCAGATGTTGTCGCTGTCCACCATGGCGACCGCGCGGGGACGCCATGCGATCCGCTTGACCTTCGGATTGATCCACCAGTCGCCGTTCTGGGCGTCGCAGTCCAGGGTGCCCTCGCCGGTGACGACGACGTCGTGTACCTGGGTGATGTTCAGCAGGCCCGCAAAGCTGCTCAGGGGGTTGCCCTCCCAGCCGGTCAGATAGTATTCATCCACCTCGTTCTCGCTGGGCAGGACGCCGGGCAGGATGGGGTAATGGGTGCGGTCGTTGTCGCCCAGCAGCACAGCACCCTTTTCCAGATACAGGGTCGTGCAGCTCTTCAGGAACAGGCTGGCGGTGCGGTAACGGCCGGCCGGAACATAGACGGTGCCGCCCTTGGGGCAGGTGGAAAGGGCCGCCTGCAGCTTGCCGGTGTTGTCGGTCTCGCCGTCAGCCACCAGACCGTAACGGGACGCATCCACAAAGAAGCTCTCGTCCTGGGTGCGGAAGTTCGCGGTCAGGGTCTCGCCCTCCGACTCAACGGTGACGGTGTAGTCGGTGGCCGGGGTCAGGGAGAAGAGGGAGAACACGTTGGTGTCCTGGGCCTCCCGGACCGGTTCGCCGTTCAGCAGCACCCGGAAGGGGTGGGCCGGACGGAAGCACAGGCCGTTTTCCAGCTCGAAAACGGCGCTGCGGGTCATGGAGCGGATGAGTGACAGTTTCATAAAACAAAACCTCCTTGGGGTTTCGGCTTGCCCGCGCGGGGCGGACGTGATACACTGGAGAAAACGAAAAAAGCGGGGAATCAATGATGCCAATGCGAGCGGAACGCGATAAACTGAATGCCAAGACGCTGGCGCTCCAGCTGCGGATGACCGAGAGCGAGTACCGCCTGCAGGAGGACGAGGAGACCTGCCGCATCCTGGTGGTGACCGGCGGCAGCTGCACGTTCCGGCGGGGAGATGCTTCGCTGCTGGTCAACCCCGGCTGCGTACTGCTGCTGGGGCCGGGGGGCGGCGTGTTTCAGCAGGCGGGGCATCTGGCCCCGGAGCTGATCGGCTGCCGCTTCCCGGCGGCGGTGCTGACCGAGCTGAAGAGCGTGATGCAGCGGGATTTCAGCCCGCTGTTCGAGCCGGACGACCCGATCCTGCTGTACGGCCCGGTGCAGTGGGCCAGCCGCCTGCGCACCCTGCTGAACCTGATGCGGAGCGCCGCCGGGGAGCCGGACTGCCCCGGCATCATCTACCTTTCGCTGCTGCTGCATTATGTGGACCAGGAGTGCAAAGCCGAGCGGCAGACCGCCCGCCCCCGGAACGAGACCGTGGAACAGATCTGTGCCTACCTCGCCGCGAACTACCAGCAGAAATTCTCCCTCACCGATGTAGCGGCGCGGTTCTATCTGTCGCCCTACTACCTCAGCCGTCTGTTCCGGCGGGTGACGGGGCAGTCCATCGTGGACTACATCAACGGCCGCCGCATCGAGGCCGCGCAGCATCTGCTGGAGACCACCGACCTGAACATCAGCGCGGTGGCCGAGCAGACCGGCTTTGCCTCGGCGGCTCACTTCCGCCGGGTCTTCCGGGAGATGATGGGCGTCGGCCCATTGCAGTACCGCAAGAGCAGCCGCGGCTGAGCCTGCAAAGAGAAACGACCCCTATGCCGTGTGCACAGGGGTCGTTTTGATTGCTGCGTCAGGTTCCCGCAGAGCGGAGCAAAGAGCGATCAGCCCTTGACAGCACCGGCGGAGATACCTTCGACGAACTGATCCTGTGCACAGAAGAAGACGATCAGCTGCGGCAGGATGGAGATCAGGGACAGAGCCAGGATGCGGTTCCATGCAAAGCCGGTATCACCGTCCATGGACAGCTTGACGAACAGGGACATCGGGTACTTTGCCGGGGTCTGCACGTAAAGCAGCGGACCCATGAAGTCGTTGCAGCTCCACATGAACTGGAACAGTGCGCAGGACACCAGAGCAGGCATCAGCATGGGGACGATGACCTTGTACAGCGTCTGGAAGGAGTTGCAGCCGTCAATGGCAGCAGCCTCGTCCAGGTCACGCGGGACATTGCGCATGAACTGCACCAGCTGGTAGACGAAGTAGGTCTCAGTTGCAAATGCGCAGTGGACCCAGATGGCCAGATAGAACGGGCTGTTGACCCAGCCGAACTTGGTGTACAGCAGGAACTGCGGAACGTTCAGAACGACCTGGGGCAGGAACAGGGTGGCCAGCATGATGCTGAACAGGATCTTCCGGCCGGGGAAGTCGAAACGGCCGAAACCGTAAGCGGCAACGCAGGAGGAGATAACCGTGCAGATGACCTTGGGCAGAACATACGAATAGGTGTTCAGCATAGCCTGCAGGATGTTGATGGAACCGCCGAAGTTGTTCAGCGCGTTCTTATAGCCCTCCAGAGTAGGGTTCTTGACCCACAGGCCGATGCCTGCGAAGATCTCGCTGTTGTCCTTGAAGGTCGCGCTGATCATCCACAGCAGGGGATAGATCATGATGAGGCCGACCAGGATCAGGACGAGGTACTTGAAGAACGTCGCGATGACGTTGGATGCTTTCATTCCCATACTGTCACACCTTACCTTTCATCCGAGTAGTAGACCCACTTCTTCTGGCTGGTGAAGGCAATGATCGTGAGGATGCAGACGATCACGAACATGATCCATGCCAGTGCGGAGGCCATGCCCATCTGGTTGGACTTGAAGGCGTAGTTGTAAACCAGAATGGAGATCAGAGTGGTGGAGTTGCGCGGGCCGCCGTTGGTGATGATGAACGGGCCGTTGAACTCCTGGAATGCCTGGCAGATCTGCGTGACCAGGTTGTAGAAGATGATGGGGGTGATCATCGGAACGGTGATGGAGAAGAACTGCTTCCACTTGCCGGCACCGTCGATGGTGGCCGCCTCATACAGGTCTGCGGGCACGCCCTTCAGAGCGGCCAGGAACAGGACCATGGCGGAACCGAACTGCCAGATGCGCAGGAAGCAGATGATCCACAGCGCATAGTTGGGGTCGCTCAGCCAGGAGGGGCCCTGTGCGTGGCCGAAGGTGATGGCGCGGATGATGGTGTTGACCAGACCGTCATCGCGGAAGACAGCCTTCCACAGAACGGCGATGGCAACGGAGCCGCCCAGGATGGACGGGATGTAGTAGACGGTACGGAACAGGTTCACGCAGGCGATCTTGAAGTTCAGGATGTATGCGATGAACAGAGCGAAGATCAGCTTCAGGGGCACGGTGATGAAGGCGTACTTGAAGGTAGTGATCAGGGCCTTGGTGATCTTGGCATCGGAGAAGGCGGTGACGTAGTTCATCACGCCGTACTCATGGATGCCGTTGAAGAAGTTCATATCGGTGAAGCTGTAGTACAGCGACTGACCAAACGGGATCGCCTTGAAGACGACGAAACCGATGATCCAGGGGATCAGATAGATCAGACCCTGCCACTTATCGAAGAACTTCTGGGCCGGGGTACGCCCCAGAGAGGGCGCATTACTTTCTTTCATCCGGGAATCCTCCTTTTGTGGGTGATTTTCCAACGCATGGCATACCGCGCGTCACACTTTGGAAACAGACTTGTCAGAGATTTGTAACCTGTGCCTGAGAAAAAGGGGCATCGGCCGAGCGGTCGATGCCCCTCGTATGTAGAACTCAGGTCAGAGTCTGAAGCGATCAGACGGTGTAACCAACAGCGGACATGCCATCCAGCAGGGTATCAACGACATCAGCGCCGGAAGCGTTGTCGTAGTCCACGGTGTCGAAGACTTCCTGATAGATACCGGTGCCGTTTGCCTTCAGATCGTTTGCCTCGAACAGGGGGTCCAGCTGGAAGCCGACGAAGGCCATGACCTTGCCGTTTGCCTCAGCGACCAGCTCCTTGATCTTGCCAGCAGCCTGTGCAGCCTCCAGGCCAGCCTTGGAAGCGGGCAGGCCGCACTCAGAACCCATGATCTCAGCGCCTTCCTTCTCGTTCAGCAGGAAGTTGATCAGCATAGCAGCCTCAGCGGGATGCTCGCAGGTCTTGGTGATGGCCAGACCCATGGAGACCTTGGAGAAGC
>ERZ791773.68-NODE-68-length-66524-cov-24.063217_pt1 | contig 66524 bp, 54 predicted proteins | sample MGYA00509948_ERZ791773 | MGnify/ENA primary metagenome ERZ791773 (study PRJEB30046, sample SAMN00791987) | human gut metagenome | study: EMG produced TPA metagenomics assembly of the A metagenome-wide association study of gut microbiota in type 2... | reverse complement strand
TAGGCTTCTGCGGCTTGTCGGGCGGTAATATTCAGCTTTACGATTTCAAATAAATTGTTGTTCTTGAAAGTTGGCCTCCTTTACAGTTCCATGCCATGACTGCGCTTCTTTGGTTTGGTGCGTGTCTGCTCACGCTGCTTGATTTCTTCCTGTCGCTGCTGTAACTTTTGCAGAACAGACAGACGAGCATTTTCTTTGATTTTCTCGACAGCAGGCTTTTTGATTTCTGGCTTTATAAGGGCAACTGTCAATCTTGCGGTAAGCTTGCTTACCGCTGCAACAATATTTTTTCGTAGCGTTATGATTTGGTATGTGGTGTAGTCCACTGTTTCCTTGCTTGCTTTTCGTCCCGGCTCTTTTAGCCAATCCAAATAAATATCGACCTGCTTCGTGCTTTCTCTTAGAGCATCCTTTGCAGCTTTTTCGGAAACAACCGCAACTGCTTTGTCATAGGCAATCGCAGAAATTTCTTCCAGAAAATTCTCGGTATCTTCGATTTGCTGAGAAAGCTCATCTATCCGTTTTTCCTGCTTTTGAATTTTCTTGTCGTTGCGCATAATCGTCAAAGACTGATATGTTGTGCGTCGAACTTGCAGAAGATTTTCATTCTCATGTTCCTGTTTCAAATTTTCAAGCTGGACGGTTTGCTCCTGCACATCTTTTTCCTGTTGGGCAAGCTGCTCTTTTTGCTTTGCCATGATATAATCCTGCTTTTCCAGGTATGCCCGTCCGCCGTATTCCGGCACTTCATCCAGTTCCAGACCGTGGCGTCTGGCAATCTCGAACAGCATCGTACGGCAGGCTACATCGAACGTGATCTTGCGGTTGTTATAGCGGCCAAGGGGCTTGTCTGGCTTTGGCAGTTCAAAGCCAAGTGCTTCCAACGCTTTTTCCTGCTGTGGGGCAATTTCACCATATTTATTCTCACAGTCGAACACATGGCGTTCGTGGATGTGCGGCGTTCCCTCATCCAGATGTAACGCCCAATCCAGAATGTGGACGTGTTTGCCGAAACGCTCGTGGAACTCATCCATAAATTCTGTGGCGATTTGAAAAAGCTCTTTCGGGGAAGCATGACTTTCCAGCGTTCCCAACTGATAGATACTTTCTTCGGGACAGGTCTTTTTGCTGGTTAGCAAATCTTCTGTGGAGCGGTTTCGTTCCGTGTGCCGGATTTTGGCGTTGCGCTCATTCTGTCTTTCGGTGAAGTTGGTGTAATGGAGTTTGTAGTAGAGCTTTTCGACTTCTTCAAAGGTGTCAGCCAGACTATCCACATCTTTGGGCCGCAAGGCAGAACGGATGCCGTTGTAGCAATCCCAATAGATGTTTTGCTGGACACGTTCCGGGTCGATATGCTCGCTGTTGGCAATTTCAAAACTGCGGTCATTGTGCTTTGGGTTATAAGTGCCATGCTTTCCAGCACGGCCATTGTGTCGGGTCAGTTTCAGCGACCATCTCTCCTTTCTGGGGTCACGCAGAGAACGCCGTGCGCGGGGTAGGGGCAACGCGGTGCAGCGGAGCTGCAAATCTGCCGCCTGCTCTGCGCCAGATAATACCCAGTAGGATATGACGCAGGGCATCACATCCACTGGGCAAGGCTGCCGCCCTTGACCCGCGCAAAGATCTGCGATCTCTGCACTCTTGCGCCGAACAACCTGACAGACAAGACTTGTGAAGTCCTCTCTGCCAGCTTGCCCGGTTCTTCTTCGGTGTCGGTCTGCCTGCAAGCGGTTCCTGCCCGATCTCCTCCGGTGTATGGCTTCTTCTTGGTGCGCTCATATCATGGCGGCACTTCTCCGAAAAAGCATAGTGGCTTGCAGCCGATCATGTTGTTGTCAAGGTACGATGTTGTCTTGTAAGAAGTTGAGGGCTTTCAAAAAATGCGAGCAAAACTGTTTTTGAAAGTGGTCCCTACACCCTATACAAGCTTAAAGGAGTGTTTTTAAACCGGGCCTTTTGAAAATTCAAAGAAAATTCATTTTTCCAACGTTCTCCTCTACCTATAACAATCTAAAATGGGTGTTTGGCAACCAGATTTTCAAATTTTGTTTGAACTGCCTAATTTTAGAATATAGATTTTGTTCGATTTCCACTTATAGAACCAGAGGAAAGCTGTTTTACAAAAGATTTTTGAAAGCCCCTATACTAATAGGAATCCGCAGAGCTGTTTTGGAATACAGTTTTGAAAATTTCACAATTTTGGGCAAAAAGAAAAACGGCAAAGCAGATAAAATCCACTTTACCGTTTTAGAGGGTATTCTATTATGCTGCGATTGCATTGGCGTTGACCTGTTCAATGGTCTTGCGAATGCCAAGCCAGATGCTCAAATCTGTAAAGACCTCTACGATGCTTCCCTGGTCTGTAAAAGGTGGTTCCTGCAAAACAGAGAGGTCCTTCATCGTGCCATTATGTATGATGTACTCGACAATCTGGTTGACAAAGTAAATCTGTCGGCTGTCGAGGTTAGCACCATCCAGATATTGCGAAAATGCAGCTTTCGCCGCAGCCATATCAAGGCCAACGATTTCCCGCACGAACTCGCCCAGAGGTTTTGTGCCATATTCGGCTTCATAGTCCTCTTTCGTGCCAACCTCGCTCCAAAGAATTTTTTCGAGTTCTTTGACATCTTCGGCAGTGAGCGGGATGTTGCCTTTCAGTTTGGCAATGGCTGCATTATCCTGATGCTGCCGTACATAATATTCGGCTTTTGCCTTATAATTTTTCAGATCATCGTTTTCCAGCTCGGCTTCCTTCCATTCCGTTGAAAGAATTTCATCGGAGAAATCCGTATCATACCGCACATGCTCGATGGGAATGTATTTGATGAGGTTGCGCAGTTCCTTTCGGATATGCTCAAACTCGTTCACATCGGCAGTTTTGATATAATCTGTCTGGATGAGTTTTTCGAGCAACGCGCGTTTTTGATCAATCTCTGGAATATTGGACACGCTCGCAACCGCTTTCGCTTTTTTCAGTAGCTCGTTGCGGCCATGAGTGTACGGCTTCCCGGCAAGGTATGCCAATTCGATGCCGTACAGCAGCGCATCAAAACGCAGTGCTTTCGGGTCGTCCGGCTCCGGTTCGATCAAGGGGGCAAGTTCTTCCCGGGCAATCAAGGTATCTGCATAGGTCAGCGCATTGTAACTGTTCTTGTCCGCATACAACTCGACATATTTCAAATGTTGCTTGACCGCAAAATTGTCACGATTCAGCTTCTGCACCTGACTGACCATGTGCTCCACCAGTGAAGTCCGGAACGCTTTCAGTTTTTCCGTTTGGAACTGCATATCCTGCAATTTATACGCGATTTCGAACTGCAAACCGAAAATCACACCCTGAACGGCAATCATATTCGGGGTAGCATTTCCTTTGTTCATGCGGAAAAATTCAAAATTCCCGCAGAAGTCAAAAATGTAAAACTTCTTCTTGTCCTCACCATCCAGAAGCCCCGGACACAGGCGGGTTCCACGACCGATCATCTGCCAGAATTTTGCCTTGCTCAGAACCTTTTTGAAAAAGACCAGATTCAGAACCTCCGGCACATCGATGCCGGTGTCCAGCATATCCACCGAAATGGCGATCTGCGGAAGCTTCTTCGGGTCAGAGAATTCGTCAATGGCACTCTGCGCATAACTAAGCTGATTGTCGATCACCATGGCATAGCCGTTCATGTGCGGATATTCCTGATTGAACACTTTGAGGATCTCTTCTGCGTGGTTGTGGCTCTTGGCAAAAATAATCGTTTTTCCAATTTTGCTGCCGTAGTCGATTTTCAAGGCGTTCTGCATAACGACATTCAAGACCTGCCGAATGGTGTCCTTGTTGAACAGCCAGCTGTTCAGAGCAGATGCATCAATGCTGGCCGGCAGGTTGCCGTTTTCATCCTCAAAGGTGTTTTCGTAGGCTTCCCGTTCTTCGTCCGAAAGTTCATCGTAGGTGATGCCTTTCTTCATGAACTTGACTTCGCTTTCCACCGAGAGGAAATCAACCAGAAAGCCATCCTTGACGGCCTGCGCCAGCTCATAACCATAGGTGGGCACGCCGTTTTCGAGGTCAAAGATCTCGTAGGTGTTTTTGTCGATCTCATCTTTGGGCGTGGCAGTCAGGCCAACCAACGGCGCATCAAAATAGTGGAAGATGTCGCGGTATTTATTGTAGATGGAGCGGTGCGCTTCATCGCAGATAATTAAATCGAAATGACCACAGGTGAACAACTTGCCCTCTGCATCGTGAACGGAATCAATGCAGTTCATCATGGTCTGATAGGTCGAGAACACGCAGTGTGCCGTAAAGTTGTCTTTTTCTTCGCAGAGATTCGTCACGGAAAGCTCCGGCAGGAGGTTGACAAAGCTTCGTTTTGCCTGCGTCACAAGGCTGTTGCGGTCAGCCAGAAACAGCACATTTTTGACCCAGCCATGCTGCAATAATACATCGACCAGTGCAATGACGGTACGGGTCTTGCCGGAGCCTGTTGCCATAACAAGCAGAGCCTTGCGGCGGTTCTTGCGGCCAAAGCTGTCACAAACCGCCTTGATGGCACCTTCCTGATAGTACCGCCCGGCAATGTTTTTGTTTACATCCACATTGGCAAGGCTGGTGCGCATTGCTTGCAGATTGAACCATTTTTCAAGGTCGCGCTTGGAGTAAATGGAAGCGACCTTGCGCTCGGGATAGATATTGTCCACAATGCGGGTATCGAAACCGTTGGTCAGGAATACCACCGGGCGGCGGCCAAACTGCTTTTCGAGAATATCTGCATACAGCTTTGCCTGCTGACGGCCTACTGCAACATCCTTACAGGTGCGCTTTGCTTCGATCACAGCCAGTGCACGGCCATCATCGCCGTACAGGACATAATCTGCATAGCCGATGCCACTCTTGTTGGGCATCCCGGGCAGAGGGACCTCGTTGACCCAGTTTTTTCCCTCGACCCACCCGGCATCGGTGAGCATGGAGTCGATATACAGTTTCCGGGTCTTGTATTCCGAAAGTTCCAGCGGCTTGGGTACATAGGTGGGCTGCTGCGTTTCGCGGCGGGCGGTCAGCTGCGCCTTGAGCTCAGCGTTTTCTTTGATAAGTGCATCCAAATCCACATCCGGCAGGGCGGGTTGTGCAACAGGTGCAGCGGGCTGCTGTGTAAGCAGGGAAGCGTCAAATTTCTTTTCCTGATAGCTTGTTCCATAGCAGTACGCTACGAAATCAAGGAACAGAAACAGGTTTTCGAGGCAAAGTTCCGCCTGTTCCCGGCTGATGCTGCGGCTTCCGTGGGCGGCATCATTGCCGCGCTTGCGGATAAAATCCATCCGCCGCCACAAATCATCGTCCACAATGTCGTGAAACTCTTCTGTGCTCATCAGGCTGATGAGCTTATCATCCCACGGCTTGACGAGGGAGCTGTCCACCGAATACATCCATTTGACTGCAAATTCCATGGCACGGCGGCAGTCCAGCACAGCGGTGGCCGCATCAATGGGCAGAATCCTCTCCGCAGCGATCGCGGCATCCGCAAAGCCGGAAAATTGCGGGTCATCTTTCAGAAAGTCAAAGTTGGTCATGGCGGAGGCTCCTTTCATGTACTTTTCATTTTATTCCGGCCAGTATAGCATCCACGTTTTCTACACTAGCCTTTAATTTTTTTCGGAGATTCATTGCAAATATATTATTATCAACGTCTATATGAATTCGTGCTTCAAGTTTTTCTTTACTTTCTTCTGGTATCTCTCCATAGGAAAAAAGTGAATCCTTTGTCTGATTTACAAAACGTCTCCAATGGGGAATCAGTCGTAATGGTTTATTAGGGTCTTCATGTTTTAATATAATTAAATGTCGATTTTCATCTGCCTGCAACCATTCCAACAATAATTCCCACCATTTTTGATCCGTAGCACCAAGTGACATTCCATATATGCAAATGATTGTGCTTTCCTGTATAAGTTTTGTAGCACGATAATCATAGTTCATCTTTATAATCTCGTTTTGGCGTGGTTTTACAATCTCATCAATCACCGTTGAATTTTGGGCAAAGGCATCATTGGCAATCTGCGACCCATCGTTAACTCCTATAATCATGTCTTTATTTGTATATCCATGTACATGAACAACCCTGTCAATTTCTCCTTGAATAAGTTCTGCTCGTTTTGGACTTGATTTAATGGCATCAACACATTTGTCTAAACATTGCGTATAGTTAAATGTAATAAAGTTATAAGTTTTGAAATTTCTAGAAATGATATCATCAAGAACTGCTCTATCGACTGGGCGAAGTTTATAATAATTTGTCAATCCTGTTTTCATTCCGCGGATCATTTCGTCCGTATTGGTCTCATCAAATCGTCGTTCTTCCTTTTCGATGTATTGAGAAATTCCATTCGTAAAGTCTTCAAACAATTGCATATATTCATCTGAACTCAAAAAATTCGATGCATACTGTCCAAATGAACTTTCAAAGTCAGCCCATGTATCCGGATGCTTTAATATATCCGCTTTAAAATGTTTCAAAGCACTATTTCCTGTTGACTCGCTTTCACAATAAACCTTATAGAAATCTTTATATCCAGTTCTTAATCCCACTCCTAAATCAAAGCCATTTCCAATTAAAAATGTAACGTTCATAAACTTTCACCACTTCCAACATTTTCTTTTTATTATATCAATCTTCACATATCTATTCTTTGACAAAAATCCTTCATTGTATAATTCTCTTAGATAGTGGCATTGCGCAAGCAATGACTGAGGGAGTTACCCAAAATACTCCTGCATCAGCGCCTTTTTTAGCAACTCCAGCTTTTCAAGGCTTTGCTGTACGTTCTGCTTCTGCTGGTCTACGCACTCTACAAAGGTGGCGAAGTCGTTTTGAAGAGATAGCGGCGGAACAATAGCCTTTAGTTTTCTAATGCGGCTCATTCCTAGCGCTGCTTTCGCCGTATCTGCGGAATTTTTTACAATATAAAGTTTCATGTACATAAGCAGCTTCATTAGAAAAACTGAATTATACACACTTGAATCTGGCCTAATTTTAGCAACATTTGGTGCCAAATGATATTTATATTTATTATCTATCACTGCAACATCGCCAATATTTGCACCAACATAGGTCATTACAACATCGCCCGGCATAAGTTGTGACCTCGGCAATAGTTCCGACACCTCCGCAGATATGTATGATAAATCCTTGTCGTTTAATTTTCCATTTTTAATGTTTTGTGCTTTTACCATTACTACTTCGCCAAAGTTTTCATACTGGATATACTGCGTATATTCAAATCCTGCTAGCTTTGTCACAAAACAATGTACACCAATTTCTGCTTCTGTCCACCCCATACTATTTATAAGGATATCTCCAAACATCTCCACAAATCGAGCTTTGACAAGTTCATCCAGTTTGGAAAGCTGCTGCTGACGAGAGCACAGAACAGACGTGGTTTGTTTCATTATTTCGAGAATTTTAGACTGTGTATCTTTATCTGGAAGTGGAACGTCCATCGAAAGAAAATCGGTATCAGACATATGCCCGCGACGACTTACAGTGCCCGTGAGCTTAGAACGATAAAATTCAATACTTTTGGGTGAGCGCAGTACCATTTCGAGATATTTAGGAACAACAAGTCCATCATTTACGTCCCATACACCGTATGCAGGGCTAACAATCCCGTTGTCCACAATGTCTTGGATGCCAAAATTTCCCTCATCGATATGAATCCCCTGCACAAGTTTTCCACGAGGGATAATTTTATAGTCCGATGTATCAGCAGATGCAATTCTTTTTTTGAATTTTTCGCTTTGCATTATGATGCCATCTTGTTTGGTAATTGACAAAACAGGATAACTATGTTCGCCGCATCTGGCAACTTTAGTCTTTTTAATCAGAAGTCCCAGCTTAACTGTTTCCATCAGGTCTTTCTCCCACAAATTAGAATTGTTTCATTTCAAAAGTTCTTCCAAAGCGTCCATCTCTGCGTCGATCTTCTTCTGCAAATCACGCAGCTGTGCCATAATTTCCTGTGTGGAAGGATACTCCACCGGCACATACTCGGTCTTTTTATACTTGTTGATGGACAAATCATAGTCGTTGCCCACAATCTCGTCTTTCGGAACAAAGAAGCTCTGTTCGGTGCGCTCACGGGTGGCTTCGGCGTCCCTGTTATGGAACCGGGCGATAATATCGGGGATGTCGTTTTCCGTGGTCGGGCTGCGCTTATCGTCCAGAGAGAAGCCGTCGGCCTTCATATCGTAGAACCAGACGTTATCGGTGCCACCGTGGCCGGTCTTGGTGAACATCAGGATGGCAGTAGAAACGCCCGCATAGGGCTTGAACACGCCGGAGGGCATGGAAATTACGGCTTCCAGACGGTTGTTCTCAATGATCTCCCTGCGGATCGCCTTGTGTGCAGTGGAAGAGCCGAACAGAACGCCATCCGGGACGATGCAGGCGCAGCGTCCGCCGACTTTCAGCATCCGCAGGAACAGAGCGAGAAACAGCAGCTCGGTCTTTTTGGTCTTGCAGAGCTTGAGCAGGTCGGTGGAAACAATGTCGTAGTCCAGACTGCCCTTGAATGGGGGATTTGCCAGAATCAGGCTGTATTTGTCCTTGTCGGGGTTCTGGTCGCTCAGGCTGTCGCGGTACTCGATGAACGGGTTGTCCACGCCGTGGAGCATCATGTTCATAGCACCGATGCGCAGCATGGTGCGGTCCATATCGAAGCCGTGGAACATGTGGTTCATGTAGTGGTCTTTGTTTTTGCGGTCAAAAAACACTTCCTGCTTGCAATTTTCTTTTAAATATGTTGCAGCCGCAATAAGAAAACCAGCTGAGCCAAACGCCGGGTCACAAATCACATCATCCGGGCGAGGTTTTACCAACTCAACCATCATTTTAATTATTTGACGAGGAGTACGGAATTGACCGTTTCGACCAGCATTTTCGAGCTTGGATAACAGATACTCATAAACATCGCCAGCAATATCTGATGCTGATTCCTTTGCCATCTGCTCATACATTCCGTCCATGGCAGTCACGATTTTATCCAGCATCAGCGGCGTGGGCACTTTGAAAATGGCATCACCCATGTACTTGGCGTAGGCACTGTCCTTGTCGCCGTGCAGATTCTTGATGAAGGGGAACACCATCTCCTGCATAGTGGAGTACATTTTGCCTGCCGGGAAATCGTGGAAAACGCTCCATTTGAGCTGTACACCGTCCACAGTGCGCTCCCCGACCTGTACCTCGCCCGCAAAGATGCTCTTGTAGGGCAGACCCAGCATAGCGGCTTCTTTGGCGTGGGTGTTGTCGCTTTCATCGAGGTCGTGAATGAACATCAGATAGGTCATCTGCTCGATCACATCCAAGGGATTCGTCAGGCCGCCCGTCCAGAAAATTTCCCACAGGCTGTCAATTTTGCTTTTCAGTTCTCCGGTTACCATGTATGTTCCTCCTGCGTGTCGAGAAAATAGGCCCGACAAACAATAATTTGTTATACTGTTATTATACCGTTTCTTCGGGATCGGTTCAATCTGCAAAAGGGGGAAGCCCGGAGTTTTCTACATTGTATGAATTTGATGTTGAAAATTCGATGTTTCGTCCCATTGACGGTTTTGTGCAGAACAGCTATAATATAATCGATATTATCATAATTCAAATTATATTAAGCAAGAGGTAAACGGTATGGACTTCATCGGCAGAACATCCGAACTGGCAACGCTGAATGCAGAATTAGAGCGCAGCAGCGGCTTTGTGGTGATCTATGGCAGACGGCGCGTTGGAAAAACGACGTTGATTAAAGAGTTTATCAAGGATAAACGAGCCTTTTATTTTCTGGCAACAACAGAAAGCGAAGCCCAGAGCATGAAGCGGTTTGCCGGGGTGCTTTCCCGCACTACTAAGAACCCCATGCTCAGCAAGGTCACATTTACCGACTGGCTGGATTTATTCCAAGTGGTAGCAGATGACCACCCAGACGAGAAAAAGGTGCTTGTCATTGATGAATTTCCGTATCTGGTCAAGACGAACCCGGATTTCCCGTCCATCTTGCAAAACGCATGGGATGAAGTGCTGAAAGACCATAACGTGATGCTGGTTCTCTGCGGTTCCCTCATCAGCATGATGAAAAAACATGCACTTGCCTACGACAGTCCGCTCTATGGCCGTAGAACGGCACAGATTCGGCTGATGCCGCTGCAATTTACGGATGTGTATGCGGCGCAGAACCTGTCGTTTGAGCAGGCTGTGGAGCAGTATGCCATCACGGGCGGCGTACCGAAATATATGGAGTTTTTCCAGACGGACGAGCCGCTGGTGGAGCAGATTCGGCGTGTGGTACTGTCGAAAAATGGCTTTTTGTATGAAGAACCTGATTTCCTGCTCAACGAGGAAGTGCAGACGCCCATCAACTATTTCTCCGTGCTAAAAGCGATTTCGGACGGCAACCACAAGCTGAGCAAGATCGGTATGACGATGGAGCAGGACACGTCAGCTATTACGCCGTACCTGAAAACACTGATCGACCTTGGTTTTGTTATCAAGAACGTTCCCATCACCGAAAAGAATCCAGAGCGTTCCCGGAAAAGCCTGTACTATGTTTCGGACAACTTCATCCGCTTCTGGTTCCGCTATGTGTACCCATTCAAGGGAGAGTTGGAACTGGATAACCAGCAGATCGTGCTGGACGAGATGGGCAAAGACTTTAAGCAAAAGTTTGTGGCTTTCGCTTATGAGAGCATCTGCCGGAACATCTTTGCGGAGCTGTGCCGAAAGAGGCAGATCGACTTTGCACCCTCACGCATTGGCTCTTACTGGCGCAATGATAATGAGGGCGATACGGAAATTGATGTTGCGGCTGTGGACAACCAGCACAAACGGCTGTTCCTCGGTGAGTGCAAGTACCATGCGAAACCTGTGGATGTGGCGGTCTACTCTGCTTTGCAGGAAAAGGGGCAGTCCAAAGAACTTACAGCGGCGTTTAGGGGCTACAAAATTGTGTATGGGCTGTTCTCCAAGAGTGGCTTTACCGATCGATTGGTGGAAATGGCCGCAGAGAATTCCGACCTGATTCTGATTCAGGAAGATGCAGTTTACAAGAAATAATATAATCTGAATTATCATAAGTTTAATTATATTATTGCGGGATTTTCTGTGCGCTATGTTTAGCGACCTTGGACTAAGATGTAGCATCCTTTGGGCAAGATTTAGCAACTATGCCTTAAAAAGTAGCAATCTCTGAAAAAGTTTAGCGAGGAGACATATCCTGTGGAGGGCGGAAACTCGCTATACTCTTGTAAAAAGTATCGACTTTGACGAAAAAAGTATCGAGTTCGATATATTACGCTTCAAGAAAGTATCGACTTTCGATTGAGCATATTATCGTGTATCGCGTTTTTTTCCTTGCAATGCCACATCAACGGTGTATAATACTTTTAGAGGATGGCGGCATTGACCAGCTATCGGTGGCATTGAAGCAATAGACTGGTTCGGCATCAGCCTATTGTGGAGCCAAACCGTGGGTTAAGCGAAAACCACAAGCCGAATAGATTCACTCGAATTGAACGAAAACGCAAAATGCCCGCTCACCATGGAGATTCAGCTCCAGAGGTGGGCGGGTATTTTTGGCTATTCAGCGGAGAACTGGACAGCAACAAAATAAAAGGGACACCTACAACACCGTAGTGCTGCTCGATGTCCCTCGTGACTGATTTTATCGCTGCCCGCCAGCCTCAAGCCCTTACGTCTTGCATCAGATCGGATTTTAGGTGTCAGCCACACCAGCGGAGTGACGTCCGCTTTCCATTCAAGATTATATTCAATTTACACCTCAATAGCAATGCCCCATACAAAAGTTTAGCGAGGTGAGTATATCCTATGAGGTACGGAAAGTGTGGAAAGTAATGCGGAAAGTGCGGAAACCTGCCATAGAAAAGTGGCAACTTCATCTCAAAAAATGGCAACCTCTATGCTAAAAGTGGCAAGTTCCCTGAAAAAGTGGCAACATTAAAATAAAATGCAGCAAGAGGCATATAAGAACCACCATTGTATAGAACCGCCCACTAATCCGAGTTCTCCTTAGACGAGTGGGTTGTTTCGCTTTTGAACCTCTGATTGGTTACTTAAGATGCCCTCAAGTTCTAGGTTAGAATGTTTTCTTGGGGTCATACTGTGGAGCATGCCATTAACGAATTTACAATAACATAGTGAACAAATCCGAATAATTCACTTGAAAATAGTAAACAATTCCGGTATAATAGAAACAGGTGCACCCAGATTGGCAACGCATACAAAGGACTGTTTTGACATATGAAAGAAACGGTTAAAGTTGAATTATTGAAAGATCCCGAGTGCTTGATGGGATTTTCATGTGGAGAGCCGTCAATTGATGAGTTGATCAAGAAAGCATACTACGAAACACTTCTTGAAAGAGGATATACGTATGTTGCTATTTTGAATGATCGCGTGATTGCGGTATACCAAATCGCATTTATTACACTATCAGCAGAAGAAATCAGTGAAGACACGAATGACCACAACTGGTCTGGAAATTCCGAGTTAAGGTATGGATGTCTCTTAATTCATTATCTTGCTGTAGAAAAAACGTGTCAACGCAGAAAAATCGGAAGTACGATACTGAATGGTATACTAAAAGAGATTTCTCTGCTTGGACGAAAGTGGCCTGTTCGTTTTATAATTATTGATGCGGTAAATGATTTAGTATCGTGGTACAAAAGTTTTGGCTTTGAACCGATTCGCCAAATGGCAGTTGAAAATGCTGGTTTTACAACGCGAATGTGTTATGACTGTTATCACCATGATCGGGCCGAATTGGAACGGTATGAAGAGGCCTGTATCAATGATCTTATATAAAAATGAAACGAAGGAGGGCAGTTTATGCGTTATGTGAATGAAGATATCGTTTTGCGAGGCGATGAAGCAAAGCAGTTTGTGTATAATCTGCATCATCCCAATGTTGCTAAAATAGTGGAAGAGAATAGACGACGGGATAAGGCACTTGATGAAGTGAACTATCAGGAAACAGATGATGGTTTTACGTTTGAACTGGAACCTTTGGATTGGGCCAATAGTATAGAAACCATCCAGAAGTTTATAAGCACAATCGAGGTCTGCAATCTGCATTCTTTTCGATCTCAAATGAACTTTATTTGTTTGGACACGAGTGATTCGTTTGAGCAGCAAAGTTTAACTGCAGTAGATTCTTTCTCGGCGACAGTTTCATCTGTAGAATCTGCCGTCAGCCGAGATGACGAAATGCTGCTGGCTGGTTAAAGAAAGTGGTGCAAAGATGGATTTGAACAGTAAGAAAAGTGGTTTCAGATTTTCTAATCCAGAGTTGGTGCACTTAGAATATGAAACGAATCAGTCTTTTTGCGAAGAATCTGAAATTCAATTGCATATAAATCTGAGCACGGACGTAAAGCCTCATGAAGGAAAATCAAAGGCTGAAGTGATCTTAACTATAACTTTAGGTGGAAAGACAGAAAAAGATCCATTTTATCTCGAAGCATCGGAGCAAGCAACGTTTGATTGGTCCGGAAGTCAATTCAGTGATGAAGTGCTTGAAAGTCTTCTGAGTAGAAATGCCCCTTCACTGTTGTTGAGTTATTTAAGACCTATCGTTGCAAGTTCAACAAATTGGTCTCGATATGGAAGTTATAACATTCCTTTTATCGATTTTACGAAGGCTGTAAAAGAATCTGATTAACCTAGGCTTGAGGAAACAGTTCTATTAGATGATGGTGCTGTTTTCTTTTTGCCTATACAAACTATTACACAAAATGCCCACTCCCCTGAGAATTCCTCAGACGAGTGGGCATTCTTCTTTCCGTGTATCAAATTTACCTTTGTGGTCACTCAAACCGCCATCAGGTCATGGATCAAAAATCATCATTTGTCATTTGTCCCAGAGTAAGTGCACGGTTTCTGCACTGTTTTTGCACGGTTTCAAGGGATGCAATGGGCACTCTGACTTGCAAAATACGACAAAGGGTGCAGAAATTTCCGGGCGGAAAATCACGATGCTTTGCACAAAAATAACGAAAACTCGAAAGTTTCAAAATCAGAGTAACTTGCCCGGTGGGCTCTTTTAATCAGAGGGCCAGGGATTCGAGTTCCCTCGAGCGCACCAAAATCCCACGAAGAATCGCAAGATTTCTCGTGGGATTTTCCTTTTTCTGGAGCTCTGCACACTTTTTGCACACCGGCGGGATGATATGTATCCCTAATACTGGACACCCAGTATTAGGGGTACATATCAGTAAGATCGCAGTGAGCGGGGGCGCTTTTTTGTGAATAAGAGGTCGATTTTATCGCAAATCAAATACAGACTATGGGTATATAAGGGTCAGCACGCGGGAACAGCATGAAGCGCGCAATATGCCTGTGAGCAGCTTTTATTATGACGGAAAATTTTAAGATCTCGGAGGTTGATGAAATCTTCGATGTCCACTCTGTAAAAATTTCCATAAAACGCCAAAAAGCCTTCGGATAAGTCATACCCATACAAGAAAGTTTGAACTTTTCGTGAATTTTCTGTGTTTCGTCCATGGACAGGTGGGAACGGTTCTGCTACAATGGGAGCTGTTCGTTCCGCCGGTTCCCACGCGGCTGTTTTTATTTTTGCTATAACACAGGAGGAACTTTCATGTTAGAAAAGATCTTTCACCTGAAAGAAAACCACACCGATGTCAAGACCGAACTCATGGCGGGTGTCACCACCTTTATGACGATGGCCTACATCCTTGCGGTCAATCCCAGCATCCTGTCTGCTTCGGGCATGGATGCCAATGCGGTCCTGATCGCAACTTCGCTGGCATCTTTCATCGGCACTGCCCTGATGGCTCTGCTGGCCAACTATCCGTTCGCTCTGGCTCCCGGCATGGGCCTGAACGCCTACTTCTCCTACACGGTCGTCCTGACCATGGGTTACAGCTGGCAGCTGGCCCTGATGGCCGTTTTTGTGGAGGGCATCATCTTCATCGTGCTGAGCCTGACCAATGTGCGTGAGGCCATCTTCAATGCCATCCCCATGACCCTGAAGAGCGCTGTCAGCGTGGGCATCGGCCTGTTCGTTGCTTTCGTCGGCCTTCAGAACGCAAAGCTGATCGTGAACAGCGATTCCACCCTTGTCACCTATCAGCACTTTAAGGGTGAGACCTTCCACAGCATCGGCGTGGGTGCGATCCTCACTCTGGTGGGCGTGCTTATCACCGCCGTCCTGCTGGTCAAAAAAGTCAAGGGCGGCATCCTGTACGGCATCCTCATCACCTGGGTGCTGGGCATCCTCTGCGAGCTGACCGGCATCTACATCCCCAACCCCGATGCCGGCATGTACAGTGTCATCCCCACCAGCTTCATCAGCTTCGATTTCTCTGCTCTGGGCAAGACCTTTGGTCAGGTGTTCAAGACCGATTTCTCCGGCGTGGGCATCCTGAACTTCTTCGCCGTTATGTTCTCCTTCCTCTTCGTTGACCTGTTTGATACCCTGGGCACCCTGATCGGTGTTGCTTCCAAGGCCGACATGCTGGATGAGGAGGGCAAGCTGCCCAATATCAAGGGCGCGCTGATGGCCGACTCCATCGCCACCTGCGCCGGTGCCGTGCTGGGCACCTCCACCACCACCACCTTCGTCGAGAGCGCTTCCGGCGTGACCGAGGGCGGCCGCACCGGCCTGACCTCCATGACCACCGGTGTGCTGTTCCTGCTGGCTGTGGTGTTCAGCCCCCTGTTCCTGACCATCCCCAGCTTTGCGACTGCTCCGGCCCTGATCATCGTTGGCTTCTACATGATGGGTTCTGCCCTGAAGATCGAGTTCGACGATCCTGCTGAGGGCATTCCTGCGTTCCTGACCATCCTGGCAATGCCCACTGCATACAGCATCTCTGAGGGCATCGCCATTGGTGTCATCTCCTGGACCCTGCTGAATGTCATCACCGGCAAGGCCAAGGAGAAGAAGATCAGCCCCCTGATGTATGTGCTGACCATTCTGTTCATCCTGAAATACATCCTGCTGTAACAGGTATTTGCGGCAAATAGAAAGCCCCGGCTCCGGCCGGGGCTTTCGTGCGTTTATTGGTTCTTGCGCGGGTGTGGCGGGCAGGGGCTCTTCCCCGGAATGGAGCGCAAGTCCGGCATACGGAAGTTCAGCGAGAAAGAGATTGAAGCGCTCCGGGTCATTGAATGTCTGAAAAAGGCTGGCATGGAGATCAAGGACATCCGGCAATTCATGGATTGGTGTGTGGAAGGGCCGTCCACCTCCCCGCAACCGCCCTTTTCCGCAAAACGCGGGCGAACTTCAAAAAATGTTACAATTTTCTCATGAAAAAGGGCGGTTTCCCATTGACAGGCTTGTTATAATAGGAGTGTAAAGATTTTTGAGCCAGCACTCGGCGGCTCGGATTGCTTGAAGGTTCCGATTTGCGGACTTTGGAAAAAAAGAAAGAGGCAACAGCATTATGACCAAGATCGATATTTTCTCCGGCTTCCTTGGTGCCGGTAAGACCACCCTCATCAAAAAGCTCATCAAGGAGTCCTTTGCGGGCCAGAAGGTCGTTCTGATCGAGAACGAGTTCGGCGAGATCGGCATCGACGGCGGCTTTTTGAAGGAGTCCGGCATCCAGATCAACGAGCTGAACGCCGGCTGCATCTGCTGCTCGCTGGTGGGCGATTTCCGCGCCGCCTTGCAGCAGGTGGTGGAGCAGTATCACCCCGACCGCATCGTCATCGAGCCGTCGGGCGTGGGCAAGCTGTCCGATGTGACCCGCGCCGTCGAGGGCGTGGCCGAGCACCTGGACGTGCAGCTGAACAGCTTTGTCACCGTGGCTGACGTGAACAAGGTCAAGATGTATATGAAGAACTTCGGCGAGTTCTACGATGACCAGATCAGCCATGCAAGCTGCATCATCCTGAGCCGCACCCAGACCGCCAGCGAGGAGAAGATCGCTGCAGCGGTGGCTATGCTGCGCGAGAAGAACCCCACCGCCACCATCGTCACCACCGCGTGGGATGCCCTGACCGGTGAGCAGATTTTGAACGCTATGTCCACGAAGGACGACTTCAAGGCAGAGCTGATCGCCATGGCAGCCAAGGCCAATGAGGAGCATGCCCACGAGGACGAGGAAGAAGAGCACGAGCATCACCATCATCATTACGATGAGAACGGCGTGTGCAGCTGCGGCCATCACCATCACGACGACGATGATGACGAGGACGAGGACGAACATGAGCATCATCACGACCACGATGACGACGATCACGACCATGACCACTGCTGCCATCATCACCATGACGACGAGGATGATGACCACGATCACGATCATTGCTGCCACCACCATCACGACCATGATGATGAGGAGGAGCACGAACATCATCACGATGAGGACGGCCACTGCTGCTGCGGTCATCACCACCACCATCATCACGATGGCCACGATGCCGATGAGGTCTTCACCAGCTGGGGCGTCGAGACCGCCAAGAAGATCGCAAAGGCTGACATCGAGCATGCGCTGACCGAGCTGGATACCGGCAAGTACGGCATGATCCTGCGCTCCAAGGGCATCGTGGACGGCGGCGCAGACGGCTGGCTGGAGTTTGACTATGTGCCCGGCGAGTGGGAAGTCCGTTCCCGCGGCGCAGACGTCGGCGGCAAGCTGGTCGTCATCGGCTCCAAGCTGGACGAGAAGGCCATTGCCGGCCTGTTCGGCTGCTGAGCCCGGACAACACAGAGGAGGAAAACCGTTTATGGCAAATGAGATCCCGGTCTACCTGTTTGTGGGCTTCCTCGAAAGCGGAAAGACCAAATTCATCCAGGAGACCTTTGAAGACCCCAACTTCGACTCCGGCGACAAGACCCTGCTGCTGGTCTGCGAAGAGGGCGAAGAGGAATACAATCAGAAGAAATTCGCCTTCCCCGGCGTGACCCTCTACAATCTGGAGGACAAGGCAGAGCTGAACCCCCAGAACCTGGCCAAACTGGCCAAGGAAGCAGATGCAGGCCGCGTGGTCATCGAGTACAACGGCATGTGGCTGCTGCAGGACCTGGCCAACAATCTGCCCGAAAACTGGATCGTCTACCAGTGCATCGCCACGGCCGACGGCACCACGGCCCTCACCTATGCCCGCGACAACTCCATGCGCGCTCTGCTGCTGGACAAGATCGCCCGCAGTGAGCTGATCGTCTTCAACCGCGCCGAGGCCGTCAACAACGACGCCGCCCGTCAGGAGCTGCACAAGCTGGTGCGTCAGGCATCCCGCAAGTGCGACATTGCCTATGAGTTCGCTGACGGCAGCGTGGCCTACGATGATATCCCCGACCCCCTCCCCTTCGACCTGAACAAGCCGGTGGTGGAGATCGGCGACGACGATTTCGGCATCTGGTATATGGATTGCCAGGACGAGCCCCAGAAGTACGCGGGCAAGACCGTGAAGTTCCTGGCGCAGGTCTGCCAGACCAACCGCGCGGGCAAGAACAGCTTCGTGCCCGGCCGCTTTGCCATGACCTGCTGTGTGCAGGACATCCAGTTCGTCGGCTTCCCCTGCTCCTACGATGGCTACAAGGCGCTGGAGCAGCGCGCCTGGGTCACTGTGACTGCAAAGGTCAATTACAAGTTCCACAACATCTACCGCGGCAAAGGCCCGGTGCTGACCGCCATCTCGGTCGAACCCGCCGAAAAGCCGCTGAACGATGTCGTCACATTCTCTTAACCCGCACACTGAAATCACATCAAGGAGGATCTCACCATGAAAACGTTGTTTCGCGTTCTGGGCGCGGCTGCTGCCGTCGCCGCCACCGGTGCCGCCATCGTGGTGCTGGACAAAGTTCTGAACGACAAGGGCCCGCTCCACGTCGAAGAGGTGGAGTTCCCCGAAGAGGCTGAAAAGGACCCCGCAGAGGCAGCCAAGGCAGCCGAAGCCTACGCCGAAGGCGAGGCCAAGACCGCTGAGCCGGGCGACGCATGGCCCCCGGCCTTCGAGAAGGCATCCGAGGAAAAGGCATCCGAAGAGCCGGAGGCTCCCGCTGCACAGCCGGAGACGGCCGAGGAAAAGCCTGTGGCCGAGGAAGCACCCGTGAACCCGGTGGAAGCCGGCCCCGCCGTCGCCCCCAGGGATGAGACGGGCAAGTTCGACGTCACCAAGATCGCTGAGGCCAGCGATTTCACCGGCGTGGAAGAGGAATCCGGCTGCAAGAGCTGAGATCGTGAACGATAAAAAAGGACGTCTCGTCGCAGGATGAGACGTCCTTTTTTGATGCGTTTTATGTGCCGTTGGCGATCTGCTTCAGCCGTTCTTTGTCCAGTACGGTGACGCCGCCGCGGTAAAGGCGGACAAGGCCCTCCCCGGCAAAGTATTTCAGCAGGCGGCTGACGACCTCGCGGGCGGAGCCCATGTAGCGGGCGATCTGGTCGTGGGTCATGCGGACATCCGTGCCGCCGGTCTTGGCCAGCTCATCGGTGAGGAAGATGGCCAGCCGCCGGTCGGCGCTCATGAACAGGATCTGCTGCATGGTCCACATGGTGTCGGAGAAGCGCTCGGCGGTCATCTGGTAGGCGTAGCAGCGGACATGGACGTTCTGCTGCATCAGCTGGCGGAACACGCCTGCGCCGATGCAGTAGGCCTCGGTGTCCTCCTCGGCGTCGATGTACAGGTCAAAGTTGACGGAATCCATCACGCAGGATGCCGACAGGATGCAGACTTCGCCGGGAAACAGCCGGTAGAGCGTGATGTCCCGCCCATCCTCCGAGAGCAGATAGGCCCGCAGCTGGCCCGACCGCAGCAACAGGATGCCCACGCAGTTCTCGACCGGACTGTGGACCCGCTCCCCTTTCCGGTAGCGCACCGGCCGGGTGAAGCGGCAGAGCTGCGCCTGTTCCTCCGGCGTGAGCTGGTCCCAGAATGGGAAAGCGCAGGCCAGACAATTCCGGTTGACCGGAGTATTTTGCACATCGGACATGGTGTTATCCTTTCCGCACCGCTTTGGCAGCTTCGGTGCCTGCAAGTGCTCCCTCATAAACAGCCTTGGCGACCTGCAGCAGCCCGCCGGTGCAGTCCCCGGCGGCGTAGAGGCCGGGCAGGGTGGTCTGCATCTTCTCATCCACGACGATGCGGTTCCCCTCGACTTCGGCCCCCAGCTTGCGGGCCAGCGCCGTGCTGCCCGCCACGCCCAGCGCCACGAACACGCCGGACAGGGGCACCTGTCGGCCGCCGTTCAGCTGCACACCGGTGACGGTCTGTTCGCCGAGGATGGCGTCCACCGTTTCGGGGCAGACCCTCACCTCCGGCGGGAACTGTGCCGTCAGCGGGGACCCGTTCGTCAGGAGGGTGACGCTCTTTACCAACGGCAGAAGGGCCTGTACCTCATGCAGGGCATATTCGCCGCTGCCCAGCACCGCCACATCCTTTCCCCGGTAGAAAAAGGCGTCGCAGGTGGCGCAGCAGCTCACACCATGGCCTTCCAGCTCTGCCAGACCGGGGATCTTCGGCGCGGCGCGGGAAGCGCCGGTGGCCAGGATGACGGCATCGGCGGAGAACTCGCCCGCCAGCGTCTCGACGGTGAGCTTGTCGGTGTAAGTCAGGCCCACGGCCTCGGTGGTAACGAACTGCACCCCCAGCGCTCTGGCCCCTTCGATGCCCCGGCGTTCCAGTTCGGCACCGGAGATGGGCGCAGCAAAGCCGTAGTAGTTCTGGATGTGCGCGGCGCGGTCCAGTGCGCCGGGCCCTTTGGTGAGAACGGTCGTTTCGACCCCTGCGCGGGCCGTGTACAGAGCGGCCGACACGCCGGCCGGGCCGGAACCGATGATGACGATGTTGGGCATGGGAAGCCTCCTGAAGTTTTCTTCTAGTATACACCTTTTCCCGCAAAAATCTGTGACCAGGTCTCAAAACTGCACACTTTTCATCCGGGGCCGAGTGTGTTATACTGAATCGACTGAATTTGACCCAGGGAGGCACCGAACATGTCCAAGCAGCGTTTGCTTTTTATTACCACCGGCGGCACCATCGCCAGTGTGCGCACCGCACAGGGGCTGCGGCCCGTTCTGACCAGCGAGGAACTGCTGGCCCATCTGCCGGAACTGAACGAGCTGTGCTGCCCGGAGACGCTGGCGCTGTGCAGCATCGACAGCACAGACCTCGGCCCCGAACACTGGTTGCTGATGGCGCGGGCTGTGCAGGAGAATTATGCGCTCTACGATGGCTTCATCATCTGCCACGGCACCGATACGCTGGCCTATTCGGCGGCGGCGCTGTCCTACCTCATCCAGAATGCGGACAAGCCGATCATCCTCACCGGTGCGCAGCAGCCCATCTCCAACGAGATCACCGATGCGAAGAAAAACCTGCGCGACAGCGTCATCTGCGCGCTGGACCCCGGCAGCCGGGGCGTGATGGTGGTGTTCGGCGGGCATGTCATCGCGGGCACCCGCGCCAAGAAGAACAAGACCATCAGCTACGATGCCTTTGCGTCGGTCAATTTCCCGGCGCTGGCGCTGGTGCAGGGCGACCGGCTGGTGCGGTATATCCCCTCGCCCTGGCCCACCGGCCCGGTGGAGTTTGGCCGGGCACTGAACCCGAAGGTCTTTCTGCTCAAGCTGACGCCCGGCCTTGGCCCGGAACTCATCCCGGCCATTTTTCAACAATACGACTGCGTCATCGTGGAAAGCTTCGGCGTGGGCGGCATCCCGCAGCGGCTCATGGACGCTTTTGCAGAGAATCTGGGCGATTACGACAAGACCCACAAGATCCTGATCTTAACCACACAGGTCACCTACGAGGGCAGCGATGTGGGCATTTACGAGGTCGGCAAGCGGGTCCGGAACCGGTTCCGCTTCCTGGAAGCCCACGACATGACCATCGAGGCCGTCGTCACAAAGGTGATGTGGCTGCTGGCCCAGAACTGCGAGAGCTTCGACCAGCTCCAGCAGCGGTTCTATCGGCAGGTCAATTTTGATACGTTTTATCATTGAAGGCGCTGTGTCCAAAACGCAGGCGGCCGGCCCTTTTTGACGGGAAATCATAAAAATCGCCCCCAAATTTACAAAAACGTTGCAACTGTGCCGTTGCACAAGCCAAAAGGTATGGTATACTATAAGAGGATTCTGGCAGAACTTCTGCCGCAAATGCCCCGCTGAGGGGCCAAGATAAAGGAGCATTGGAACAGTATGGTTCGCATTACTATGGAAGACGGCGGCGTCATCGACATTGAGCTGAATGAGGAAGCCGCCCCTCTCACCTGTGAGAATTTCAAGAAGCTGGTCGGTCAGGGCTTTTACAACGGCCTGACCTTCCACCGCGTCATCCCCGGCTTTATGATCCAGGGCGGCTGCCCGCTGGGCAACGGCACCGGCGGCCCCGGCTGGAGCATCAAGGGTGAGTTTGCTGCCAATGGCGTCAACAACCCGCTCAAGCACACCCGCGGCGTCATCAGCATGGCCCGCAGCATGAGCCCGAACAGCGCCGGCAGCCAGTTCTTCATCATGCACCAGGATGCCCCCCATCTGGACGGCCAGTATGCCGCATTCGGCAAGGTCGTGGCCGGTATGGACGTGGTGGACAAGATTGCTGCAGTCGCCACCGACTGGAACGACAAGCCCAAGACCCCGGTCCGGATGAAGACCGTCGAGCTCATCGAGGGCTGAATCACGATCTGAAAAAGAGCTTTCCGCCGCAGGGCGAACTTCACCCCATTTGTTAGACAGTATACTGTCTAACAAATGGGGTGTTTTGTATGCCGAAAGGGCACCGCAAGTACAATGGAACACGGATCAGATTTTTGTCAATCCCGGCTGTCCGCCTCCAGCAGCGCGCGCTTCACGCTGATGAGGCTCTGCGGGCTCACGGAGAAGCTGCGCAGGCCGAGTTTCAGGTACTGCACGGTGTTGGCCGGGTTGCCGACGGCCAGACCGCAGATGGTCACGGGGATCTGGCCTGCGTCCGCCGCCTCCACGACCATGGCGATGAGCTTTTTCATCGCGTGGCTGGCCGGGCGGTAGTAGCGCTCGGCGATGGAGAGGTCGCGGTCCACGGCATGAGTGTACTGGATGAGATCGTTTGTCTCGATGACGAAGAACTCACACCCGTGGGCCACGAATTCTTCCGCCGTCAGGCAGGCCGACGGTACGCTGAGCATGACGCCGAAGGGCATCTTCTCGTTGAAGCGCTCCCCCCGCTCCCGCAGGTGCTGGCGGCAGTGTTCCACCAGCTTCATGGCTTCGTCCCAGTCTTCCAGATTGGTCACCATCGGGAACATCACCCGCAGCGGGCCGTCTGCCGCCGCACGGAACAGCGCACAGATCTGGGTCTCGAACTGATGGGGGCGGCGCAGGCTGCTGCGGATGCCCCGCAGGCCCAGCTTGGAGGACTCCGGCCCCTGATGGGCATCGGCCATGGTGCGGTCTGCGCCAAAATCAAAGGTGCGCACCGTGACCACCCCGCCCTTTGCCGCCGCTAGGCAGGAGTGATAGAACACATACTGCTCCTGCTCGTCCACCGGGCGGCCCGGCAGCATCATGTAACCGCTGCGCAGCAGACCCACGCCGGACGCGCCGGACTGCCGCGCTGTTTCGATGTCCTCCTGCCCGAAGCAGTTGGCCAGCAACTCAAAAGGCTGGCCGTCCTTCGTCCGGCACGGCAAGGCGCAGACGCGGTTCATCTCCTCGTTCTCCCACTGCTTCTCGCAGATGCGGGACATTGCCTGCTGGCGGGTGACGGCATCCGGGTCGAGGATGCACTCGCCGTTGTCGGCATCCAGGATGGCCGTGCGGCCGTCGCAGTCGTTCAGAAAATCGCTGCCCACCTGCACGATGCCGGGGATGTGCATGGCCCGCGCAATGATGGCCGCATGGCTCTGCTTGTTGCCTTCTGCCGTGATGATGCCCAGGATCATTCCGGCGGGCACACTGAACAGGTCGCTCGGCATGAGCACCTCTGCCGCCAGGATGACGGGGTGGTCCAGCGCCAGCCAGACGCGGGGGCGGTTGGTCAGGATGTTCACCACGCGGCGGGCGGCATCCAGGATGTCCACGCTGCGCAGCTGCATATAGGCGTTGTCTTCCATCTGGGCCAGCTGGTCAGCATAGCGGCGGCCGGCCCGGTCTACGGCTTCGGCTGCGCCGACGCCTGCCTTGATCTGGAACCGGACTTCGTTCATGAAGCCCTCGTCCTCCAGCATCATGCTCTGGAACAGGAAGATGGCCTGTTCGGTGGGGCCGCTGCGCTCAGCCATCGAGTCCAGCTCGGCCTGTGCCGTCTTGACAGCCCGGTCCAGCAGCCGCTGCTCCCGGTCCGGGTTGAACGGCCCTGTGCCGAAGCTCTCGGTCCTGCGCTCCACACGGCTCACCTGCCCCAGCACCAGGCCGGACGAGGCGGAATATCCCTGATAGACTTTCATTCCTCCGTCACCTCCGTCGAGGCAGGCGCAGTCAGCGTGCGGCAGACCAGCGCCTGCAGGAATGTATTGGGCAGCAGCGCTGCCCATGCGGCCTGCGCCGCGTTTCCGCTGCCCTCGAACAGCGGTTCAAATCCCTCGATGCGGGTGCGGTCACAGGTCTCCAGAAAGGCCTTTGCCAGCGTCTCCACGGTGTAATACCGGGTGGGGTCCACGCCCACGTCCTCAGCGGCCGCTTCCAGCGGGGCCAGCTCTGCGTCCTGCATGTTGGCCAGCTTGAGCGCCAGGTCTGCCGTCAGCGTCACCGGGTACTTTGCCTTCACCGCCTTCTGCACAGCGTCGAACCGCTGCCGGAATGCGGCAGCATCCTGTGCGGTCTGCTCGTTCTTCGCCACCGCGTAGGCACAGCCGCGCAACCGCCCGAAGGCCCGCAGGGTGTCGTAATAGCCCAGCTCGATGTTCCGTCTGGCGGTGTCCGGGTCAAAGTGGAGGATATCGCCCAGCTCCCAATAGCTGCGCACCATGGTGGTAGGCAGGCCGGTGCGGTTGGGCAGGGTGATGCCCACCCCTTCCAGATCGACACAGACCAGCTCCTCGGCCCCCATTTTCTGGGCCAGCGCCGTGGGCATGTTGTCACGGTAGCCGCCGTCCAGAAACTGCACCCCGTCGATTTGTTTGGCCCGCAGCGCCGGGAAGCAGGCAGCCGAAGCCAGCAGGTAATCCTTCACCTTGCCTTTCGGGATCTCTTCCAGCGGCAGCTCACGGGGCTTCAGACCCCGCTTTTCCACTGTGACGAGCCCGAACCGGATGGGCGAGGCACGCAACGCGTCCTCGTCCAGCACCCGCTCCACGATCTCTTCCAGCGGGGTGACATCCATGCCGCCCGCGCGCACCACGTCCCGCAGGAACTGGTGCAGCTCGGTCAGGTTCCGGGTCTCCTCCGGCAGCTCCATCACGTCCTGGCTGCGGATGCTGGTCCACATATCCCGTGCGGTCTCGTACAGGTCCAGCGCGAACATCGCGCCGTTCAGGCTGCCCACACTGGTGCCGGTGATGATCTGCGGATTCCAGCCGAGTTCGGTCAGGGCACGCCAGACGCCCACCTGATAGCTGCCGCGGGCCCCGCCGCCGGCAAGCACCAGTGCCTTTCTGGGGGTATCGTTCTGCGCCATCCAATACGCCTCCTTGTCGTCTGATTCAAACCTGCAAAAAGTATACCATATTTTCGGAAAAATTTCTCCCTGTTTTTGGAACAAAAAGCGTGGTATAATTTAGTAAATTATGACTGTGAGGAGGACTGCATGAACTGCAACCAATGGATCTTTGATATGGACGGCACCCTGACCGACAGCATGACTGCGGTGTGGGAGAACGCCCCGCTGGCGCTGCTGCGCCGCTACGGCCGCACCCCAAGGGCCGACCTGCGCTCCACGCTCCTGAGCATGGGCATGGCGGACGGGGCGCAGTACCTCATCCGCGAATACGCGCTGCCCCTGCGGCCGGAAGACTACTTCGGCGTGATGCGCTCGGTCATCGCCGAGCTGTACGAGACCGTGGAGCTCAAGCCCGGTGTGCGGGAGCTGCTGGCCCGCCTCAGGGCTGAGGGTGCCCGGATGTGCATCTGCTCCAACACCTGGAGCGATCAGTGCAAAACGGTGCTCACCCGCCTGGGCGTGGACGACTGCTTCGAGTTCTACATCGAAGCCCAGGGTCCCCTGCACAAGAGCCGCCCGGACGTCTTTTTCGCGGCCTTGCAGCGCCTCGGCGGCATCGACCCGCACCGCTGCGCCGTCTGCGAGGATTCCCTCTACGCGGCCCGCACTGCCCACGACGCAGGATTTTACGTCATCGGCATCGCCGACGCCGCCAGCGCCGCCGATGAACCCGCCCTCCGCCGTGTCAGCGACCAGTTCCTGACCCGGTGGGCGGAGTTGAAGTTCTGACAAAAAGAGGCCTTGCCCGTTGGACAAGACCTCTTTTCTATCGTTTACCGTTCCAAAAACTTCCGGAAGGCTGCCCTCACGGCAGCTTCGCGGCCGCGGGGGATGGGGACGCGGGCACCGCTGCGCATCCACAGCTCCCCCACGGACAGCTGCGATGCCGCCGCCAGATTGACCACATAGGAGCGGTGGGGCTGCAAAAAGCGCCGGTCGGCCAGCAGCGGCTTTGCCACTTCGGAGAAGGGCACCCGCAGCGAGAGCGAGGCCACATCCTCGCCGCTGGCAAGGTGGAAATGCACCACATGGTGGGTGCATTCCAGATACTCGATGTCCGCAAAGGGGAGGGCCCGCAGGCCGGTCGACGTCGTCACCGGGATGACGGGACCGTACTCCGGCTCGGTGGCGCGGTCCAGCAGGGCGGTGAGCTGTTCGGGCCGGAAGGGGATCTGCAAATACTGCATCGCATCCACCCGGAACGCCTCGTAGGCGTAGGCAGGCGTGTGGGCCAGAAAGGCCAGCGGTGCCCGCACCCCGCGCTGCCGCAGCTGCGCCGCCGCCTGCAGACCTGCCGCCGGGTTTGCCGCTGTCAGCTCGATAAGATACAGCTCAAACCGGCTGCCCGCATCCTCTTTCCGGAGCAGGGCCCCCGCATCCCCCAGCTGTTCCACGATGCAGGCATCGGCCCGGCGGGCATAATATTCAAGGCAGTGCCGCTGCACCCGCCCCCGCAGCACCGCATCCGGGCTGCAGACCGCAATGTGAAAGATCATTTTTTCAATTCCTTCCTCCTGCCCGGCCTTCCGGGCGCTTGCATTTTGCGCCGCACGGGAGTATAGTTACTATAAAATCAGAAAAGGAGACGCCGCCATGAATCAGCCCCTTGTCAGCATCATCCTGCCCGTGTACAACGCCCAGAACCATCTGGCCCGCTGCGTGGGCAGCATCTGCGCACAGACCTATTCCAACATCGAGATCATCATCCTGAACGACGGTTCCAAGGACCAGAGCCTGCCCGTCTGCGAAGAGTTCCGCGCCAAAGACCCCCGCATCGTGCTGGTGGACAAGGAAAACTCCGGCGTAGCGGACACCCGCAACCTGGGCCTGAAGCTGGCCGGCGGCAAGTATGTGCAGTTCGTGGACAGCGACGACTATCTCGACCCGGACTTCACAGCTGCTCTCGTGGCCGCGGCCGAGGAGCACACCGCTGACCTCGTCATCGCACCTTACAAAATGGTCATCCCGGCGGGCGCTTCCAAGCCCGAACAGGTGCTCGATAAGATCCAGGACGAGCTGGGCGTCATGAGCGTCGCCCGGCCCCCGGAGATGCGGGAGTACGGCTTCCTGCCCGCAGGCATTTACGACAAGGACACCTTCGCCCTCCGCCTGATGGACAAGCCCGCCTCCTATTTTTACAGTGTGCTCTGGAACAAGCTCTACCGACGCGACCTCCTGACCCGGAACGACATCCAGTTCGTCAGCGAGATGCACTGGGCCGAAGACCTCGTCTTCAACCTGCGGTATATCCAGTACGCCGAGACCTTCGTTTCCATCGGCAAGGCCGGTTATTACTACGTCCAGAACCCGCAGAGCATCTGCCACACCCAGGTCCACGTATCCACCGTGGTGCAGAACAAGCTGCAGGTGTTCCGCTATTACAAAGACCTCTACACCCGCCTGGGCATGTATGAGGAGGTGCGCCCCCAGCTGTACAAGTTTCTGGTGGATATCGCCGAGAGCACCTACCCCTCCGGCCCGTTCAAAAAGGCCATTGATGAGGCAAAAGCCTACTGGAAAGAGCACAAACCAGAACAGGAATAACAAAGAACCCTCTCCGTCATTGCTGTGCAATGCCACCTCTCCCAAAGGGCGAGGTTTTGATGTCGAGTTGAACCTGCATCAAAGCTCCCCCATCGGGGGAGCTGGCGAGCGCCAGCGAGACTGAGAGGGTCTTTTTATCCTTATTTACGCTCCGATGGCGGCGCACTTCTTGGCCAGCCAGTCGCGCTCCTCCTCGGTCAGGCGGGGAGCGAGCTTGGTGAAGACCTCGCGGTGGTAGGCGTTCAGCCACTCGATCTCGTCCTTGGTCAGGATGCCGGGCACCACCGGCGAGGTGGCGATGGGCACAAAGGTCAGCGGGCGGAAGGCCAGGAAGGTGCCGTACTGGTTGTCGGCTTTGTGGTAGCACTCCAGCTCGTTCTCGATGCGGATGCCGACAACGCCGCTCTCGTAGACGCCCGGCTCGTCGGTGACGATCATGCCCGGCTGGAACACGGTGGTGTTGCGGCCGTTCAGAGCGTGGGGGCCTTCGTGGACATTGCCCACGAAGCTGACGCTGTGGCCGGTGCCGCAGCGGTAATTGATGAGGTGCTGCCACAGCGGCTCACGGGCGATGGTATCCAGCATGTGGCCGTCGCAGTAGTTCAGCCAGACGGCCTTGGCAATGTCGATATGGCACTGCAGCGTCCAGGTGTAGAACCGCTTTTCGTCCTCGGTCAGCTCGCCCAGCGGGTAGGTGCGGGTGATGTCGGTGGTGCCGTCCATGTAGGTCGCGCCGCTGTCCACCAGCAAAAAGCCCTTCTTTTCGAGCTTGGCGTGGTCTTCCTCGGTGGCATGGTAGTGCATCATGGCCGCGTTGCCGCCGTAGGCTGCAATGGTGCCGAAGCTCTCCACGATGAACTTGTCCTGTGCCGAGCGGTACTTGTGGAGGATCTCGTCCACGGTCAGCTCCGTCAGCTCTTCGCCTGCGGCCAGACGCTCTTCCAGCTCCTTCTGGAACCGCACCATGGCTACGGCATCGCGCAGATGGGCCTCACGGTCGTGGTTCAGCTCGGTCTCGTTCTTCACGCCCTTCATCGGCAGCAGGGGGTCGGCCTCGTCCTTGACGGTCAGGGCCGGGTTGTTGTTCAGCGTCTCGTAGACCGCATAGTTGACGGAAGCCGGGTCGGCCAGAACGGTCTGGGCCTCGGTCTCTGCGGCCAGGAAGGTGAGGATGTCGTCGTATTCGGCGATCTCGACACCGTTCTCCTTCAGCTCAGCAGCGGCCTCCGCGCCCAGACGACGGGTGTTGATGAAGAGGACGGCACGGTCCCCGGTCACATAGCAGTAGGCCATGGCGTAGGGAGTGCACTGGATGTCCATCGCGCGGAGGTTCAGCAGCCAGGCCAGGTTGTCCAGCTTGCCCACCAGCTGGGCCGTGCAGCCCAGCTCCTTGAGCTTGGCCCGCAGCTGCTCCAGCTTCTCGGCGGGGGCAAAGCCCGCATACTCCTTGCTCAGGAGCCAGGCCGGGGTCTCCGGCAGGGCGGGGCGGCCCTCGGTCCACAGCTCATCTTCCAGATTCAGGGTCTTGATGGTGCCGTGCTTGGCGTCCAGCGCTTTCTGTACGCTGCGCACCAGCTGGCAGGAAGCGGTCAGGCCGCACAGGCCCAGCACACCGCCTTCCGGCAGGGCATCGGCGCAATACTGCTCCACGGTGGGCACACCCGGCTCGCCCATCCGTTCCAGCTCGATCTCGGTGCCCGCGATCTCCTTTTCGGCCTGCACAAAATAGCGGCCGTCGGCCCACAGGGCGCTCTTGTCTCTGGTCACGACGAAGTTCGAGTTCTCGCCGTGGAAGCCGGAGAAATAGGTCAGGGAGGTGTAGTGGTCGGGCAGATACTCGCTGGAGTGCGGGTCGCCCACCGGGATGAGGTAGAGGTCCACGCCATTGGCGTCCATGGCGGCGCGCAGCGCAGCCAGACGCTCAGGAACTGTATTCATGCTCATGATAAAAGCCTTCTTTCTTGCACTTGCCGGAAAAACGTCCGGCGGCGGTTCTCGCTGGCTCCTATTGTATCATTCCGGCGCACGGATTGCAATTGCCCCGGCCGTTTTGCTCCAACGGGGTGAAACGGCGCTTATTCGTCCGCCGTCTTTGATTTCAGATCCAGCTCCGGCATCAGCTCCTCGCTGATGATGGTGAGCATCTGTTCCATTTTGTCCACGTCCTCGGCGGGGAAACGCTCCCGCACACGCTCGACCACGGTGTGCAGGTAGGAATAGCTGATGTTGTAATACTCGAAATACTTCTGGGTGGGGCGCAGGTGGTACTCACGCCGGTCCTTGGCGGACTGGATCTTTTCCACGTAGCCCTTGCGCATCAGGCTGCCGATCTTATACGCCGCGTTGGGGGTAGAGATCTTCATCATCCGCGAGAACTCCGCAATGGTGGGCTCGCCCATGGCCATGATGCCCTCCATGCAGAAGGACTCCACCGTGGTCAGGGTCGCCTCGCGGGTGGCAAAGCGCTGAAACACGTTCTGATAGAAGTGCAGCTTGAATTTTGTGTAAACGTCGTTGAATGCTTTTTCCAGCATGGTGCGGCTCCTTCCGATCGCTCAATTTCCTTTAGTATACCATGTTTTTTCCCAGAAGCAACGGAATTTTTCCGTTTTGAAACAAAGGGCCCCCCAGCCCATGCGGGCCGGGAGGTCCTTTGCGTTAAGGGGGACGCTCACTGCGTCGGGGATGTTCCGATCGTGCCGAGGAGCTTTTTGAGCCGGAGCCATGCGCCGAAGACGTCCATCTTGGTGACATAATGGTCCGGGTCAAAGAAGGACGCATCCTTCTTGTCGGCCGCGTCCATCAGGCCGTTCTGGACCGCCCAGCGGGTGGCCTTTTGCAGCTCGATCTCTTCGGTGGGGATATCGCCGTAAAGGGTGGGCAGAGCCACCTCCGGCTTGCCTGCGGTCTCCCACAGGAGCAGCGCCAGCGCACGGCGGTCGGTCGGCACCGGCACACCCTGGGGCAGCGCATTGGCGAGGTAGAGGTCTACGCCCAGGCTCACACCCTGCCACACCACGATGCCTGCGGCTGCGCCGCCCACCGCGATGGTCGCCGCCGTTGCCAGCGGAGAGGGCGCTGCGTCCTCGATGATCTCCGCCGAGCGGTACTGCGCCCGGATGGTCACATCCTCGGCAGGCATCTGGAAGGTCATGGCCTCGGCCCGGTAATCGACGTTGATATCGCCGCTGAGCTTGCTCGACGAAATGCTCCACATGTCAAACGTCATGCCGTCCGGGATCTCGCTCTGGTCCAGCACCACGGTCAGGGTGTCGTTCTCCTTGGCGGAAACGGACGTCTTGCCGTCGATCGTGCCGCCGATGACGGTCACGGTGTAGGTGGTGGGTTCCGGTTCGGGTTTGGGTTCCGGTTCGGGTTCCGGTTCAGGTTCCGGTTGAGGCTCCGGCTTGGGTTCCGGCTCCGGTTTGGGTTCCGGTTTCGGTTCAGGTTCCGGTTCCGGCGTCGGTTCCGGCTTGGTGATGGGCTCGCCGTTCAGCGTACCGCTGCCGGTGATGTTCCCACTGATCGTGCCGTTGTCGGTCACAGCACCGTTGAAGGTGCCGCTGTTGATGGTGCCGTTGTTCTCGACTGCACCGTGGAAGGTGCCGTCGTTGATGGTGCTGTTGTTCTTGACAGCACCGTGGAAGGTGCCCTTCTCGATGGTGCCGTTGTTCTCGACTGCATCGTTGAACGTACCATTCTCGATGCGGCCCATGGTCGTATTGACGACCTCGTCGTGGAAGGTGCCGCTGTTGATGACACTGTTATTCTCGACTTTGCCGTGGAAGGTGCCGTCGTTGATGGTGCCGTTGTTCTCGACTGCACCGTTGAAGGTACCGTCGTTGATGGTGCCGTTGTTCTTGACTTCGTCGTGGAACGTGCCCTTCTCGATGGTGCCCGGTCCCATATTGTCGACCTCGCCGTGGAAGGTGCCGCCCAGAATGCCGCTGTTGTTGAACACTTTGCCGTTGAACTCGCCGCCCGTGATGGCCGTCGGCTTGCCCACAAAGACGTTGCACTCCACCGCCGCACCATCCCCGATGGTGCTGAAATCGAACAGCCCGTCCGTCAGAAGCAGCATGTCGCCATTGGTCGGGTCATTTTTAATGTACTCCCAGCCGTCGCCCTTGCAGGGGTTTTTGCCGCCGTTGGAATCCTTCGGCCAGCCCTTCTCCATGACGAGGTCGGTGCTGGTGATCGCTCCGTTCAGCACCACGTTCTCGTTCGGCATGGTGAATTTCACGGTATTCTCGTTGCCGTCGTGGGCGCTGTTGCAGTTGTCCGTGCTGAGGGGCTTGTGGTTCAGGCTGTAGATCTTGGTGCTGGCGGTGATGATTACTTTCTGGTTCTTGGTCAATTCGGTCACGACGACGTAGGGCTCCCAAACCGCAGACACACCGTTGACTTCCGTGATCTTGGCATTGGGGGAGGCCGGATCCACGGTGATAGAGTAGACACCAGCTCCCTGTACTTTTATGTAGCCGTTGAACACGCCGCCGAATATGTGGCCGCCGTAGCTGTTGTTCACCCTGCCCGCGAAGGTGCCGCCAAAGATCGTTCCGTTGCCGCCGTTTTCCACAACACCCTTGAAGACGCCGTCCATGATGGTGCGGCCGTTTGTCACTTTTTTCTCAAAGCTGCCGTTCTTTATGGTGCCTTCGTTTGTCACGCTGCCCGCAAAGGTGCCGTTCTCGATGGTGTTTCTGTTTGTCACTTTTCCATTGAAGGTGCCATCCTTGATGTAGCCGCTGTTTGTTACTGTTCCATAGAAGGTTCCGCCAGAGATTTCTCCTCCGGCGTTGTTTGTCACTGTTTCCTTAAAGATGCTGTTGCCGGTGATGGTACCGTTGTTTGTCACTGTTCCATAGAAGGTTCCGTCAGAGATCGTTCCTCCGGCGTTGTTTGTCACTGTTCTATCAAAGATGCCGCCGGTAATTGTCGCATACGATTCAATCACACATTGCACAGCCGGAGCGGGCCGCGTTTCTTCACTGGGTTTTTGGGGATGGGTGGAACTGAAATCAAACGTTCCACTCGTCAGAGTCAGTGTATCGGTGCTGTGATCGTAACTCCAGCCGTTGCCCTCGCAGTCGGCAGTGCCGTTGTTGGAGCCGACCGGGTAGCTGTTCTGCATGACGAGTTCGCCGGTGCCGAGCACCACGTTCTCGTTCGGCATGGTGAATTTCACGGTCTTCTTGTCGTTTGGTTTGGGGTAGCTGCTGGTGTAGGGGCTCCCGTCGATGGGGTAGCCGTTCAGGCTGTAGATTTCGGTGCTGGCGGTGATGGTCATGGTGGTGTCTTTGTAAGAGTAGAGGTCCCATGCCGTGCCGGTCGTTCCATCCGCGTTCCGCGGGTCTACGCCGTTTACTTGGCTCAGACTGCCATTCGTTACGGTGACTTGGTGGGCATCGGTCAGCCCCGTATCGCCGTTGAAGATACCGCCAGTCACGCTGCCGTCGTTCCTAGACAGGCCCGCCGCGAAGGTGCCGCCGGTGATTATTCCGTTGCCGTTTAACACCGTTCCCTTAAAGGTTCCACCAGAGATTTCTCCTCCGGCGTTGTTTATCACTTCTCCCTCAAAGGTGCCGTTAGTGATGTTTCCTCCTTGGTTGTTTTCCACTTTTCCATTGAAGGTGCCTTTCTCTATGGTGCGCCAGTTTTCCACACTGCACGTGTTCTGGAAGGTACCACCTCTGATAGTGCTCCGGTTTGTCACACTGCCCTCGAAGGTGCCGTTATAGATATTGCCGTTGTTTGTCACGAGTTTTTCAAAGGTGGTGCCGTCGCCAGTGATGGTGCCGCTGTTTGTCACCTCGCCCCTGAAGGTTCCGCCTTTGATGATGTACTTGTTGTCCACCAGGTCCGTAAAGGTACCATCGCTGATGGTGCTGTTGTTTATCACTGTACCCTCAAATTTGCCGCCGTCGATTGCTCCGCCGTTTGTCACACTGCCCTCGAAGGTGCCTTTCTCGATGTTGCCGTAGTTTGTCACACTGCACATCTTCTGGAAGGTACCACCGCTGATAGTGCTCCAGTTTTTCACACTGCCCGCAAAGGTGCCGCCGGTAATTGTCGCACCCGATTGAATCTTAACCACACACTCCACAGTCTCTGTGGTACTGAGATCAAACGTTCTACTCGTCAGAGTCAGTGTATCGGTGTTGTTATCGTAACTCCAGCCGTTGCCACTGGTGCCGACCGGGTAGCCGTCCGAGCCGATGACGAGGTCGCCGTTGGAGCCTTCTGCAAAGGCCCCCAGGGGGAACACGGAGAGCACCATGCTCAATGCCAGGATCAGGCTGAGAATGCGTTTTTTCATCGGGGTCGTCCTCCTTTTCTGCCAAAGACTGCGTCAAAAAGTCGCACGGTCGTTCGTTTCTGAATCCATCATACCATAAAAACAACCGGAAGGAAAGCAAACCCGCGTGAAGCACCCTGAAAACTGCGTGAATGACGATTTTTGCCCCCTTGACAGGGCCAAAAACGCCGGTTGGGTCAGTCTGCTTTGGCCGTTCGCAGCCGGATGACGTTCAGCACCACCAGCTCCAGCACGATGGCCACGGCCAGCAGCACCAGCGAGGTGAGCAGGCTGGCGCTGGCACCCAGGAACATCTGGCTCAGGCCGGTGACGACATAGCACACCGCCGAGATGACCGCCGCCGTGATGGCATAGGGCAGCTGGGTGGACACATGGTTCACATGGCTGCAATGAGCACCGGCGGACGCCATGATGGAGGTGTCCGAGATGGGGGAGCAGTGGTCGCCGCACACTGCGCCGGACAGGCAGGCCGCAATGGAGATGACCAGCATCTCCCCCTGCGGGAACGCATGGCAGACGATGGGGATGAGGATGGAGAAGGTGCCCCAGGACGTGCCGGTGGCAAAGGCCAGGAACACCGCCACCAGAAAGATGATGGTCGGCAGCAGATATTGCAGCGCAGCCGCCGAGCCGTTGAGCAGGTTGGCCACGTAATACTTGGCACCCAGCAGGTTGGTCATGCCGGAAAGGGTCCACGCCAGCGTCAGGATGAGCATGGGGCTGACCATAGCCTTGAAGCCCTCCGGGATGCAGGCCGCGAAGTCCTGAAAGGTCATCACGCCGCGCACCCGGTAGAACACGAAGGTGAACAGCAGCGCGATGCTGCTGCCCATCACCAGGCCCGCCGAGGCGTTGCAGTCGGAGAAGGCGGTGATGAAGTCCACGCCTTCAAAGAAGCCGCCGGTGTAGATGAGGCCGAAGATGCAGGCCGCAATGAGCACCAGCACCGGCAAGATCAGGTCGATGACATGGCCGCAGGCTGCGGTGCCGTCGTCCACATCGTCGCCGTAGGGGCGGTCTTCGGTGGTGAAGAGGTCGCCCTTCAGTGCGTTGTCCTCGTTGAGCTTCATGGGGCCGTAGTCGGTGCCCGTGAAGATGAGGAAGAGGATCATGATGATGGTCAGCAGGGCGTAGTAGTTATACGGAATGGTGCGCAGGAACATGGTAAAGCCGTTGATGCCCGAACCTTCCGGCACCGAGGAGGTGACGGCCGCCGCCCAGCTGGACACCGGCGCGATGATGCAGACCGGGGCCGCCGTGGCGTCGATGAGGTAGGCCAGCTTTGCGCGGGAGACCTTCTGCCGGTCGGTCACAGGCCGCATGACGGAGCCTACGGTCAGGCAGTTGAAGTAGTCGTCCACAAAGATGAGCACACCCAGAACAAGGGTCATGAACTGCGCCCCCGCGCGGGTGTGGATGTGGGTGGACGCCCAGCGGCCAAAGGCCGCGCTGCCGCCCGCCTTGTTCATCAGGGCCACCAGGATGCCCAGCATGACCAGAAAGACCAGAATGCCCACGTTGCTGGAGTCGGACAGCTTGGCGACCATGCCGCCGTCTTCGTTGAAGAACAGGGTGTTCAGGGCCAGTTCCAGGTTGCCGTTGGCAAAGAGCAGCGCACCCGTCGCGATGCCCACCAGCAGCGAGGTGTAGACCTCCTTGGTGTTCAGTGCCAGCACGATGGCCACCACCGGCGGCAACAGGGAGAGCGCCGTGCTGTACACGGCGCAGGTGTAGGTAGACGGGTCGGCAATGGTGCCGGGTGTTGCCGCCGTGCACCACAGCAGCAGAGCGAACACCAGCACGGCGCCCGCCCACGAAAGATTGACTTTTTTCATAAGATCTAATTCCTCTTCTGATTTTTTGCCTCAGCGCGGGGCAGACTATCCCCAACCAGACAGGGAAGGGGGTGTTTGCCGCGCCGGATTATAAAGCGCTGTACTTTGAACTGTTCCGCGCCAGCGAACAGGCCGCCCGCCTCCTCCACGAGGCCCAGCAGCGGGCCGAAGAACAGGTGATGGCGGAGGATGAACCGCCGCTGCGGTTGGAAGAACCGCTCCGTCCCCGCTCACGGGAGGGCAAGGCCCGGAAACCGTGAAGCGGCTGCGGGACTGACCCTCTCCGTCAGTGCTGCGCACTGCCACCTCTCCCGAAGGGCGAGGCATTGGCAGGCCGGGCCAGCCCTGCTGTTCGCTTGGACCCGATGGGGCGCAAGGTGCCGGGCCCTGCTCTCATTGGCAGCGGCATTTGTATTGCAGCCGTAAAGCGGCTGCTGGACGGGCCCTCTCCGTCAGTGCTGCGCACTGCCACCTCTCCCGAAGGGCGAGGCATTGGCAGGCCGGGCCAGCCCTGCTGTTCGCTTGGACCCGATGGGGCGCAAGGTGCCGGGCCCTGCTCTCATTGGCAGCGGCATTTGTATTGCAGCCGTGAAGCGAGACAGCGGAGCCCGGCCGTTCCCGATTGCAAAAAACTTCGCTCGTCCAGCACGACCACTACCGACTCGCCAGTGGCTCTCCCTTCGGGAGAGCTGTCACCGAAGGTGACTGAGAGGGTTCACCCCTTCTTGCTCTCCGCCTTCGCCGCGAACTTCGCGTCATTGACGACGAAGCGCTCATGCACACCGCCGCCCACGGGGCCTTTTTCGTCGTGCAGCGAGACTTTGAACACCAGCTTCCGGCCTTCCACGGCGGTCAGCTCGCTCTCACAGGTCACGGTCATGCCCACGGGGGTGGGGGCGGTGTGCTCCAGCTCCAGCTTCGTGCCCACCGAGCCGCAGCCCTCGTCCAGCTCGGACGCGACGCTCATCCAGCAGGTCTTTTCGGCCAGTGCCACCAGTGCAGGCGTTGCGAACACGTTCAGTGTGCCGCTGCCCATGGTCTTTGCGGTGTTTTCGTTCGTCACGAGCTGGCTCTGCTCGCCGTGAATGCCAATAGTCAACATAAAAAACTTCCTTTCCAGAATCGCCTTGCGGCAGTAAATTTCCGACCTCCTGATAGGATACCACATTTTCCGCGTCGATGCACCTGTTTTTGGTGGATTTCTGCATTTTCCTCTTTTCTGTCAGCCCAAAACGCGTTATGATAGGGCAAAATGGGGGAGGGTACGCCTATGAACGACTTCTGGAAATCCTACGATATCACCGCGCTGGAGTACGGTGTGAATTATCAGTGTTACCCACTGTATGGAAGAATCCATCTCACCGAACTGGCGCTTTCACTGATCTTCATCCTGAGTGCTGCGCTCTGGTACAGGCACAGCGGGCCAAAACAGCGGCGGCGCATCCTGGTGGGGGTCACGGTGCTTCTGCTTCTTGACGAAGCGGCCCTTCTGCTCGGCATGGCCCTGACTGGCCAGTGGAATTGGAGCTATCTCCCGCTCCACCTATGCAGCATCCATGTTTTCGTCTGCCTGTACAACACCCTGTTCGACCAGAACTGGTGCAAAGAGGAACTTTACGCCCTCTGCATCCCCGGCGCGGCGCTGGCCCTGCTCTGCCCAAGCTGGTTGGATGTGCCTTCATGGTGGACGCTCATCAACTTGCACTCGGTCTCCATCCACGCCCTGCTGGTGCTTTACCCGGTCCTTCTCGTTGTGGGCGGCTACCGCCCCAGCCCCCGCCGGGTGCCGCAGGTACTGGCTTTCCTGTTCGGCACCGCCTTGCCCATCTATTTTCTCAACAAGTCTCTGTACACGAACTTCTATTTCCTGAACAACCCAACCGCCAACGTCATCACCTGTGCCTTCACGAGATTTCTGGGTGAACCGTATTATATACTCGGCTTCCTGCCCGCCATCGCTGCGGCACTGGCGGTGATGTATCTGCCATGGGCAGCAAAAAACTTCACCGAAAATCGACGAAAACATTGACACTTTTTCCGCGCTCAAAACGCACCCTTTTTGCAGATTGAAATCGCAGTTTTCTTGCGTATTTGGGTATTTTTTTACAATTTTGAGGTTCTGCTCAAAATCTTTGCAAAAAGCCTTGACAGGGCCTCTTCTGCGTGATACTATGAACACATGAACAAACGTTCACATGAATGTGCCGCGAAAGGAGAGACTGCCATGAACGACCCCAAAGACGCTCTGCCCGCCGCGCAGCCGGGGCCTCTCGTGATGCCGGATGACGAAGTGCTGTACGAGCTGGCCGACCTGTTCCGGGTGTTTGGCGACTCCTCCCGCATCAAGATCCTGTATGCGCTCCACGACAGCGAGCTGTGTGTGCAGGACCTCGCGAATGCGGTGCAGCTGAGCCAGTCTGCGGTGAGCCACCAGCTCCGGGTGCTGAAGGACTCGAAGCTCGTGCGGTTCCGCCGGGACGGAAAGACCGTTTACTACGCACTGGACGATGACCATGTGCGCAGCATCCTCTCCATGGGGATGGACCATATCGAAGAATAACCGAAAGGCAGGTACTTATTATGAAAAAGAGCTACAAGATCGAAGTCGATTGCGCAAACTGCGCCCAGAAGATGGAAGACGCCGCCAACACCGTGGCCGGTGTGGCAAATGCGACCGTCAGCTTCATGACCCAGAAGATGAAGGTGGAGTTCGCAGAGGGCGCAGACCCCCACGACACCATGGTGAACGTTCTGGCCGCCTGCAAGAAGGTCGAGGACGACTGCGAGATCTTTGATATCTGAGCAGCGCATCTAATGAGAACGGCTCCTCCTGCGGGGGAGCCGTTTCCTTCCCCGGCGATTTCCTGTTGAAAGAAAAGCCAGTTTTCAACACTTTCCACCGGGTTTTCAACATCTTTTGCGGAAAAGTTTGAAAACAAACGCGAAAAAGTCAGATTTCTTCGGGAAAACCTCGTGGAAAACATGGGGGAAAACGTGGAAAAGTTTCCTTTCCGGGGAAAACCTGTTGAAACCGCCCCCAGCCATCCGTCAAAAGGAGAGTTTCGTATGACCAAAAAGCAGAAAAAGGTGCTGTATCAGATCATCGCAGCGGTCATCCTGATCGTGATCCTGAAGCTCCTGCCCGCATTCCCCACCCCGGTGGAGCTAGTGCTCTACCTCATCCCGTACCTCGTGGTGGGCTGGGATGTCCTGCGCAAGGCGCTCAAGGGCATCAAGAACCGCCAGCCGTTCGACGAGTGCTTCCTGATGGCCGTTGCCACCGTGGGCGCGTTCGCGCTGGGCGACTATGTCGAGGGCTGCGCCGTCATCCTCTTTTACCAGATCGGCGAGCTGTTCCAGAGCGTGGCCGTCGGCAAGAGCCGCCAGAGCATCTCCAGCCTGATGGACATCCGCCCCGACTACGCCAACATCGAGGACGTAGACGGCAAGCTGGAACAGGTGGACCCCGATGATGTCGAGGTCGGCACCGTGATCGTGGTCCAGCCCGGCGAGCGTGTGCCTATCGACGGCGTGATCGTGGAGGGCACTTCGGCCCTGAACACCGCAGCCCTGACCGGCGAGAGCCTGCCCCGCGATGTGCAGACCGGCGACGAGGTCATCAGCGGCTGTGTGAACATGACCGGCCTGCTCAAGGTGCGCACCACCAAGGAATTTGGCGAGTCTACGGTCTCCAAGATCCTCGACCTGGTGGAAAATTCCAGCATGAAAAAGGCCCGCACCGAAAACTTCATCACCCGTTTTGCCCGCGTGTACACCCCCGCCGTCTGCTACAGCGCACTGGCTCTGGCGTTCATCCCGCCGGTGATCCTGCTGCTGATGGGCCAGCCCGCCCGCTTCGGCGACTGGGTCTACCGCGCCCTGACCTTCCTCGTCATCTCCTGCCCCTGCGCTCTGGTCATCTCCATCCCGCTGAGCTTCTTCGGCGGCATCGGCGGTGCCAGCGCCTGCGGCATCCTCGTCAAAGGCTCCACCTATCTGGAAGAGCTGGCCCGCACCGGGATCGTGGTCTTTGATAAGACCGGCACCCTGACCCAGGGCACCTTCAAGGTCGTGGGCGTCCACCCCGAACACGGTGTCACCGAAGACGCCCTCGTGGAGGCCGCCGCCCTGGCCGAGAGCTGGTCCAAACACCCCATCTCCCTGAGCATCAAGGCCGCTTACGGCAGGGACATCGACGCCAGCCGCGTCACCGATGTCCAGGAACTTGGCGGCCACGGCGTGACAGCAAAGGTGGACGGCAAAACCGTTGCCGCCGGCAACTCCCGCCTGATGGCAAAACTGGGCCTCACCGCCCCCGAAGTGACCGAGCCGGGCACCCTCGTGCATGTGGCCATCGAGGGTCAGTATGCCGGTTATCTGCTCATCGCGGACGTGGTCAAGCCCCACAGCGCGCAGGCCATCCGGAGCCTGAAGTCCGCAGGCGTCCGCAAGACCGTGATGCTGACCGGCGACGCCGAGCCTGTAGCCAGAGCGGTCGCCAATCAGCTGGGTCTGGACGAATACCATGCCGGTCTGCTGCCCGGCGACAAGGTGGACCAGATCGAAACGCTCCTCACCGCCAAAGGCCCGAAAGAAAACCTCGCCTTCGTGGGCGACGGCATCAACGACGCGCCCGTCCTGTCCCGCGCCGACCTCGGCATCGCTATGGGTGCGCTGGGCTCGGACGCCGCCATTGAGGCCGCGGACATCGTCCTGATGGACGACGACCCGGCCAAGATCGCACTGGCCATGCGCATCGCCCGCCGCACCCTCCGCATCGTCTACGAGAACATCGTCTTCGCGCTGGCCATCAAGTTCGCCTGCCTGATCCTCGGCGCTCTGGGTCTGGCAAGCATGTGGACCGCCATCTTCGCCGACGTCGGCGTCATGGTGCTGGCCGTCCTCAACGCTACCCGCGCCCTCTACACCAAAGACCTTGCCCGAAAGAACGAGCAGTGACCCACAACAAAAACCGGGAGATGCCGCATGGTATCTCCCGGTTCTGATTTTTATCACAGCATTCGGCACAATACAAGAAGTTCCGCGCTGCTTCACAGTTCCTCCCGCAGCTCCGTCAGATCGGCCCAGAAGCGTTTGGGGCAGTGGGTCATGCGGCCCCGCTCATTGTGGCGGGCCTGGATCTCCAGCGTTTTGTAAAACTGCTTCCAGAGCGCCTGGAACTGCTGCTCCCGCTCGCTGGGCGGAGGAAGCTCCAGCGGCTCGGCCAGTTCCAGCAGCTGCGGCCGGTGATCCCGATACAGCAGCACCGCCTGATGCACTGCGTCGTAGATCATGAAGTCTTCCTCCGGAAAGCGGCCGCAGAAATGCCCCCGCAGCAGCGGCAGGATGTAATTTTTCGGGTGGATGACCGCGCCCAGCATCCCATCGTGTTCCTCGAAGCGGACGAAGCCCTGAAATTTGTCCACCTCCCAGTCGAGGCTCTTTTTCATCTCGTAGAGCGGTGCGACGTCCGGGTGGCCTGCCCGCTTGACTGTGCCCGGCCCCAGCGCGAAGGCCAGATGCAGAAACCGGATGAGGAGCAGCTCCTTGTCCTCCCGGCCGGAGAGGAAGTCCCGCGTGACGAGGTATTCCGTCTCGGCCCCCAGTTTCCGGCCAAAGCTTGCAAACACCCGCCGGGCTTTTTCGTGGTCGGTGGCGATGTCCTTGAAGGGGTAGAGGGTAGCGGTCTCCCGCTCCGGCGTCCAGACCGCAAACGGGATCTCGTGCTGGGCAAAGCTCTCGAAGACGCAGCAGAGGAAGCCCTCAAAGCTGCCGTCGTAGAGGTAAACGACAGCGGCATCGTGGAGCTTGCGGGCGGGGTTCACAGCGCTCTGGCCAGACATTGCACTGCCTCCTCCCGCACCAGCTTCTGGGCCGCGTGGGGCGGCACTCCCTGTGCCACCAGCTTGTCCACGGCAGGCGGCGAGAACAGGCTCAGCTGCTCCACGCCGCCGCTGAAGACGTTCGGGTCGATGAGAGCGCTCGTGATCCGCTCACGGCCCGCGCTGCCCCGCCCCGGATGCGCCCCGGCAAAGCCCCGGCAGGTGATGAAATACTGGGCCCGCTTGAGCACCACGCCCATCCGCTTCAGCTCATCCAGCCCCAGCGAGGCCTGTTTCCGGGCATGCCAGATGCGCCGGGCACTCTTGGGGCCGATGCCCGGCACCCGCAGCAGCATCTCGAAGGGGGCCCGGTTCACGTCCACCGGGAACAGCCCGTAATGCTGAACCGCCCAGTTGCATTTCGGGTCCAGATAGGGGTTGAAGTTCGGGTGCTCCGCATCCAAAATCTCGTCCGCTTTGAACTGGTAGAACCGCAGCAGCCAGTCCGCCTGATAGAGCCGGTGCTCCCGCAGCAGCGGGGGCTTGGTGTCCAGCGCGGGCAGGCGGGTATCCTCGGCCACGGGGATATAGGCAGAGTAGAACACCCGCTTGAGACTGTATTTCTGGTACATTCCCTCGGTCAGCTTGAGGATGTGATGATCCGTCTCCGGCGAAGCCCCCACGATCATCTGGGTGCTCTGACCGGCGGGCGCGAACCGGGGTGCTTTGCGGTAGAGGGTCAGTTCCTCCCGGTTGGCGGCTCCTTCCACTGCGATCTGCTTCATGGGCCGGAAGATGGAGTGCCGCCCCTTGTCCGGGGCCAGCAGTTTCAGGCTGCTCTCGCTGGGCAGTTCCACATTGACGCTCAGGCGGTCGGCCAGAAAACCCAGCTGCTCCAGCAGTTCCGGGCTGGTGCCGGGGATGGCCTTGGCGTGGATGTACCCGCCGAAATGGTATTCGTTCCGCAGCAGGCGCAGGGTCTTGAGCATCCGCTCGGTGGTGTAGTCCGGGCTGACCAGCACCGCGCTGGACAGGAACAGCCCCTCGATGTAGTTGCGGCGGTAGAACTCGATGGTCAGCTCGGCCAGCTCCCACGGCGAAAAGGTAGCGCGGGGCGCATCGTTGGACCTGCGGTTGACGCAGTAGCTGCAATCGAAGGCACAGCAGTTGGTCATCAGCACCTTGAGCAGGCTGACGCAGCGGCCGTCCGCCGTAAAGGCATGGCAGCAGCCCGGTGCGTAGCAGCTGCCCATGCTGCCCGCCTTTGCCGCGCGGGACGCTCCGCTGGACGTGCAGGCCACGTCGTATTTCGCGCTGTCCGCCAGAATGGTCAGCTTTTCCATCAGCGACTGTTCCATGCCGCACCTCCGTTCGTTTATCAAAAAAGGCTGCCGCATCCTTGCAGCAGCCTTTTCAGCGCAAATTGGTTACCACTTGGCCTTGGTCTCGACCACGCGGCCTGCGATGTGCAGGCGGTTCAGGTCTTCGCCCTTGATGACCAGCTCCTTGTAAGCCGGGTTGAAGGGCTGCAGCACGACGCAGTTGCCCCGCTGCAGATACCGCTTGAGGGTGCCTTCGCCCTCGTCGCCGTAGATCAGGACGCCCAGGTCGCCGTTTTCCAGCGTATCCTGCCGGTGCACCAGAGCCAGATCGCCATCGTGGATGCGGGGCTCCATACTGTCACCGCGCACCACAAGATAGAAGTAGCTGGAGGGGTCTTTGACGCGGGCATATTCCTTGCCGTAGTCCTCCTCATAGGCCAGCGCGCCGTAACCGGCCTTGACCGTGCCGATGACCGGGATCAGGCTGTACACATAGCTGCCGAAGAAGCGCTCCTCGGTCTGGCCCTCGCTGGCGGGATCGAACAGGCCCAGCAGGTAGTCTGCGGTGGTATCCAGGATCTCGGCAAGCTTGGCCACCGTGGCAGGGTCCGGGGAGCTTTTCCCGCTCTCCCATTTGCCCACTGCCTGCTGGGTAACGCCCAAAAGTGACGCAAGTTCCGCCTGGCTCATATGCTTTTGCTTGCGGCATTGCCGTAACAGCTCCGGAAACGACATCGTTCAACACTCCTCTGTTCTCGTCCGTCGGGTTTGTTTCTTGCTGTTTTTATTATACAACAAAAGGCTGTGCAAGTAAAGAGAAAGTTTTGTTTTGGCTCGAAAAAAAGTTGTCGCAAAATCATTTTTGGTCTGCATCGTGGAGAAATTTTCAATTTAGGGTTGACAGCAGGCCGGAAATCTGGTAAATTAAATAGGCATTCGGTACGGCGTGTGCGGGTGCCCACGAGGAGAGATGTCCGAGTGGTTTAAGGAAGCAGTCTTGAAAACTGCCGTACGGCAACGTACCGTGGGTTCGAATCCCACTCTCTCCGCCATTTTTTATTGAATAAGTGTAACACACTTTGCTCTGGAGTAGTACTCAAGAGGCCGAAGAGGCGCCCCTGCTAAGGGCGTAGGTCGTCTAAACAACGGCGCGAGGGTTCAAATCCCTCCTACTCCGCCAAGAAAAAGCTCGATGATCCTTTGAGTTCATCGGGCTTTTTCCATTGTCGGGCACAAAAAAGCAGCCGCTCCGTGGCTTCCGGGGCGGCTGTTTTTTCATGCCAGGAGCAGATTCGTCACCAGCGCCAGCAGCGTCAGGTGCACAGGATAGAACCCGTAGAACGCCCATTTGGCCCACTGCGGGCAGCGGCCGCGCTCACCGTTGTAGAACCAGAGCAGCACGAACGCCAGCGGGGCGGTGACCTCCCACAGCATCAGCACGGCCCCAAGGATGCACTGTTTCTGCCGGGAGTTCCTCGTCAGGTACAAAGCCACGATGAGGGCCACCCCAATGGCCCCATAGTCTGTCCCCGCCAGCTGGGCCACCACTGCACAGCCCAGCGCTGCGAGACGGCCCATCCAGGCCGCATTGCCGTCGGCATCCTCGGATTTTTGCAGCAGCGCCATGGCCAGCACGCCCAGCGCCAGCGTCCAGTACACGTTCTGATTGCCCCAATGGAACGGCGTCTTGAAGAAAGCCAGGTCAAAGGGTATCTCGCTGAGAAGCCCAAACAGGAACAGCCGCCCGATGTATTTTTTCACATCGTGGGTGTGGAGGAAGCCTTCCACGAGCAGAAAGCAGAAGATGGGAAAGGCCAGCCGCCCGATGAGCCGCAGCACCAGATCCAGTTGCACGATCTGCGGCGGCGTCCGGTATGCGACCCCATAGGTCGCCTCGATGCAGGAGGCCCCGATGTGGTCGATGAGCATGGTGATGCAGGCAGCGAGCTTGAGCGCCGTTCCGCTCAGGCCCGGCCGGGTCTGTGTCTGAAGTGTTTCCATTCAATTTCCCTCATTTCGATCGTTTGTACCGTGTCTTTTTTCGTTCTTTTGTTTTATACGATCTCTCTTCTCCAAATTCTGCATCCGATTTGACAAGATCCGCCTGCCGTGCCAAGAAATCGGCCCGAAAATGCTTGACAGAACGAGCCTGGAATAGTACAATCAAGAAGATAATTGAACTGTCTCAAATCAAAGATGAAAAAGATTCACAGAGAATGAAGCGTCTCCGAACGAGAAAACGGAAGGAGGCATGGGATATGACGCTGTTTTCCTATGAAATTTTCGACGCAGTCGCGCGGCAGGGCAGCTTTAACAAAGCCGCCCAGCAGCTGCACCTGACCCCGTCTGCCATCAGCCACGCCATTGCGGTGATGGAGACTGAGCTGGGCTTTACCTTATTCAACCGCGGCAAGAACGGCGTCACCATGACCAGCTACGGTGCCTCGCTCTATCCGTCCATCCGGGCCGTCCTGAACAGCGACGAGGCCCTGCAGCAGAGCATTGCACGGCTGAACGGCCTGGAGAAGGGCAAAGTGAAGCTGGGCGCTTTCAACTCCATCTGTGCCGGGCTGCTGCCCGACATCCTCAAGGGCTTCATGGCCCAGTTCCCGCAGATTGAGGTCGAGGTCTATCAGGGCACCTACGACGACGTGAAGGAGTGGCTGCGCACCGGGCAGGTGGACATGGCCTTCCTCTCCAACAACTGTCGGGAGGAGTTCACCCTCACCGAGCTGTTCCGTGAGCCGCTGCTCTGCATCACCCCCATGGACTGGCCCGAACCGCCCCGCGGCGTGATGACGCCGGAGCTGATGAACGGCCAGAACTTCGTCGTCCAGTGGGATGCCACCGACGCCGAGATGCGCCAGTTCCTCAAGAAATATTCCATCGCCACTGAGCGCCGCTGCCACGTCATCGACGACCAGTCCAACATCGCGATGGTGGAAGCCGGTCTGGGCATCTCCATCATGCCCCGGATGCTGCTGCGCAAGTGCACGGCCGGGGTCAAGATCTACCCCATCCAGCCGGAAGAAGACCGCGTGGTCGGTCTGGCCGTTCAGCGGCCCACCGCCATGGCTCCGGCTGTGGAACAGATGTTCCGCCACATCGTCGAGTACTGCCAGCACCTCGACTGAATCTCATGATAACACACCGCGGGGCGGCTGCAAAATGCAGCTGCCCCGTTGATTTTTGGTGCCGGGATGCGATATACTAGAAAAAACTGAGGAAGGGGACGACATCGTATGAAGCGACGGGATTTTTGCAAGGCGCTGGGGCTTTCGGCCGTCGGCGGGCTGCTGCTCCCGGCTGGCTCTGCCGCTGCGGCGCAGCCGGTGGGCCATGCCGTGCCGGACGGCACCTATCCGCTGCCGTTTCTCAGCATCCTGAGCAATCTGGATATCACCCACGATTTCTACTACTCCGAGAGCCTGTTCGACCACCCGGCCACCGAGTACGACCACCAGCTGGCCTTCGTGACGCTGGGCATGGTCATGGCCGCGTTCACTGCGGCCGTCAGCATCCCGCAGTACTGGGTCAACGGCTCTGTGGGCCGTGAGGCGAACCTCGCTGCAGCCTATGAGCTGCTGGGCTTCGGGGATGCCCGTTTCTACAACTACGACATCGACACCGGCAAGGCAGGGGATTTCGTGGGCTACTCGCTGGCCCGGAAGCGCTGCATCCACAACGGCAAAACACGCACCCTCGTGGCCCTGATGCTGCGGGGCGGCGGCTATGGCGGTGAGTGGGCCAGCAACGTCCACACCGGCTCCACCAGCGCCCATTACGGCTTCACGACGCCGGTGGCCGCCGTCTTCGCCTCTCTCAAGGCCTATCTGGCGCAGATCGGGCAGGAGGGGGACCCCGGAGAGCTCAAGCTCTGGATCGGCGGCTACAGCCGCGGGGCCATCATTGCAAACCTCCTTGCCGCCAAGGCGCTGAACGCCCTGCCGCAGCTGGAAAAGGCCAACTGCTTCGTCTACACCTTTGCCACCCCTGCGGCCCTGACCGCCGCCGACCAGCCGGACATGCAGCTGGATTTCGACAACAACCACAAGGCCGACGGCTCGCTGCGCGTCACCTGGGGCGAGAGCAACATCTTCAACATCCTTTCCAGCGGCGACCTCGTCACCCGCGTGCTCCCCTCTGACTGGGGCTACCACCGCAACGGCAACGACCGCTTCCTGCCCGCCACCCGGAACCGGACCGAGCTGGCCGACCTCGACGCTCTGGGCGCTTCCTACGGGCCGGTGCCGCTGGAGATCAGCAGCCTTGCCACCGCCGAGGACGCCACTGCCGTCATCCGCGCGGTCGAGAACTTCTGCGGCAGCAAGGAGGTCTTCCACGAAACGTTCGAACCCGCCATCATGGACATGCTGCAATGCGCCTTCATCCGCACCGAGGACGAGGCGCTCTACGGCAAGATCCTGTCCGACGAGGAGATCGTCCTCCGGCTGCAGAGCCTTTCCAACATGCACCAGTTCGACTTCTGGACCATCGCCCGCAGCGTCTGGGCCGCCTCCAGAATGAGCCGCCCCATTCTGGAGCGGTTCGGCCAGAACGTGCCCCTGCTGGCCCAGCAGATCATCATCCCGGTGCTGGCCGTCGGCCTGTGCTACGGCATCGAGTCCAACATCGTCCGGATCATGGCGCAGTATATCGTCAAGCTCATCTCGATGCGGGGCGAACTGGACAGCGTCCTCCGCGCCGCCTACTGCCACGAGGGCGAGAACTATCTGGCCCTGATGGAATACTACACCCCCGAAGAGCACGGCATGGTGCCCTTCACTCGCATCTGACCCCAGCAAAAAGCGCCTGTCAGCATCTGCCGACAGGCGCTTTGCATTTGCAGTTTTTCTTACAGCATCTCGTGGGCCGTCTTGCAGATGGTGGCGGCATCGAGGCCGTACAGCTTCAGCAGATCCCAGGCCGGGCCGGAGCAGCCGAACTTGTCCTGCACACCGACGCGGCGGACGGGGGTGGGGCACTTCTCGCTCAGGACGGCGCAGACGGCCTCGCCCAGACCACCGATGACGCTGTGCTCCTCGGCGGTGATGACCTTGCCGCACTCCTTTGCCGCCTGGATGACGATCTCCTCATCCAGCGGCTTGATGGTGTGGATGTTGATGACGCGGGCGTGGATGCCCTCAGCGGCCAGCTGCTCTGCCGCCAGACGGGCTTCATTGACCATCAGGCCGGTGGCGATGATGGCGATGTCGTTGCCCTCGGTGAGCTGCTCGCCCTTGCCCAGCTCGAAGCGGTAGTTGGCCTCATCGTGGAAGACGGGCACTGCCAGACGGCCGAAGCGCAGGTAGACCGGGCCCTGCATCGCATATGCGGCGCGGACGGCTGCGCGGGCCTCGACGTCATCGGCGGGGCAGATGACGGTCATGCCGGGCAGGCTGCGCATCAGGGCGAAATCCTCGCAGCACTGGTGGGAAGCGCCGTCCTCACCGACGGAGATGCCGCCGTGGGTCGCGCCGATCTTAACGTTCAGGCGGGGGTAGGCGATGGAGTTGCGGATCTGCTCAAAGGCACGGCCCGCAGCGAACATGGCAAAGCTGGAAACGAACGGGGTATAGCCCATGGTGGCCAGGCCCGCAGCCACGCCCATCATGTTGCCCTCGGCAATGCCGCAGTCAAAGTGGCGGTCCGGATATGCCTTGCGGAACATGCCGGTCTTGGTGGCGGCGGCCAGGTCGGCGTCCAGCACCACGATGTCGTCGTGACCCTCTGCAGCCAGCTCCTTCAGGGTGTTGCCGTAGCTGTCACGGGTCGCAATCTTCTTCACATCTGCCATCTTATTTTTCCTCCTCTTCCAGCGCGGCGTAGGCTGCGGTCAGTTCCTTCATGGCGATCTCATATTCCTCGTCATTGGGGCCCTTGCCGTGCCAGTCAACGGAGTTCTCCATAAAGGAGACGCCCTTGCCCTTGATGGTGTCCAGCAGGATGCAGGTGGGCTTCTCGCTCTCTGCGTGGAAGGCTGCAATGGCCTTCTCGATCTGGTCGTAGTCGTGGCCGTCGATGGTCAGGACATTGAAGTTGAAGGCGCGGAGCTTATCTTCCAGCGGCTCGCTGCTCATGACGTTCTCGGTGGGGCCGTCGATCTGCAGGCGGTTGCGGTCCAGGAAGACGCAGAGGTTGGACAGGCCGTAGTGTGCGGCAAACATAAAGGCTTCCCAGCACTCGCCCTCTTCGACCTCGCCGTCGCCCACGATGGCATAGACGTTCAGGGCCTTGCCGGCGTGCTTGGCACCCAGTGCCATGCCGGCAGCGGCAGAGATGCCCTGGCCCAGGCTGCCGGTGGACATATCCACGCCCGGCACACTGTTCATATTGGGGTGGCCCTGCAGGTAGCTGCCGATCTTGCGCAGAGTCTTGAGGTCTTCCACCGGGAAGAAGCCGCGCTCGGCCAGCGCTGCGTACAGGCCGGGGGCTGCGTGGCCCTTGGAGAGCACCAGACGGTCACGGTCCGGGTCCTTCGGAGCCTTCGGATCGACGTTCATCTCTACAAAATAGAGGTAGGACAGCACTTCGGCGATGTCCAGGCTGCCGCCCGGATGGCCGCACTTGGCGCTGTGCGTGCCCTCGATCACGCCCATGCGGATGTGGCAGGCGTGCTTTGCCAGGGTGAGTTTTTCTGCATTTGTCATGATGGTCCTCCCGTATGAACCTCAGCGTTTGCATCGGAATGTCTGCGCAGCGGGCTGTTGCGCCCCAATACGCTATTTTTCAAGTATATATTATCTATTCTATGTAAAAACGTCAAGGTTCTTTCGTCAAAATGTACATCAATTAGCAAAAATCCGCTCAATTGCTTCCGTTTTTGTGGAAATTGCAAGGCTTCCTTCCATCTTGACAGCGTTCGCCGCATCTGCTATAATTTTCACAATTCCGGCACGAAGCCGGGCACCGGGCCGAAGCCCGTTTTCATTTTTTCATTGCAGATTGTTGAACGGACACCATGAAGGGGTCTGCCTTTGGCGAGGAATGCCGGGGCAGGCCCCTTTTTTTGTCTGCCCAGAGGAGGAACCATTCATGAACACCAAGACCCACTCTCCCGCACGGGATCTCGTTCTGGCCGCGCTGTTTCTGGCACTGGCCTTCGTCCTGCCCATGATCACCGGCCATGTGCCCCAGGTCGGCAACATGCTCTGCCCCATGCACTTTCCGGTGCTGCTGGCCGGCTTTGTGCTGGGCGGCCCCTGGGGCCTGGCCCTGGGCTTCCTCGCGCCGCTGCTGCGCTCGGTGCTGTTCGGGATGCCTCCGCTGTACCCCATCGCCATCGCCATGGCCTTTGAGCTGGCCACCTACGGCGCTGTGGCAGGCTGGATGTACAAAAAAGTCCGGCACACGCTGCCCATGATGTATGCCGCCCTCGTCACCGCCATGGTAGCGGGCCGTCTGGTCTGGGGTGCCGTGCGGTTCGTGCTGGCGGGTCTGTCCGGCTCGGCCTTCCCGTTCTCGGCGTTCCTGTCCGGTGCGCTGCTCACCGCCATCCCCGGCATCATCGCCCAGCTCATCCTCATCCCGCTCATCCTGACCGCCCTGCAAAAGGCAAACTTCATCGACTGACCCATTCCCGGACGCAAAAAGGGGAGCTCCTGCAAGCCAGATGGCTGCGGGGGCTCCCCTTTGTTCTATCATCAAAGCGTTTTGCTTTTTTATCTGCTCAAAAGTTCGTGTTCCACTTTCCCACAGGAACCAGAACTTTTCATTAGCCAGCGTAGAAATCAATGCCAGCGTTGACGGAGCAAACCTCGCCGATGATCTGAGCGATCTTCTTCAGAACCTTCATAATTTTCATCTCCTTTCCCTCTTGGGATGGCCATATTATGCCATTTATTTATGAAGAAAAGAGGAATAAACTATGAACATTTTATGAATTTACGGTTGCATTTTTTACGTTTTTTCGTTCATTGTTCCGCGTTCACAAAAGGTTTTTCCTCTGCGCGAAACTTCTTGTATACATTGACGAGCACATGGCCGTTCCATTATTCTGGAGCCGAAAACCTGTGATCCGTCCCAGACCCATGCAGCAAAAACGGCCTCCCCGCCAGAACAGCAGGGAGGCCGATGTGCGTTTTCGTTTTACTCTTTTCCGCCCAGGAACTCCGGCAGGGGCTTGCCCGCCTTGCTCCACTGGTGATACTCGGCGGTGGCGGCGAACTCGACGTCACCGGCAGAGTTCAGGGCCGTTTCCACGGAGTCCTGCACGACGCCGATGATGAAGCCGACACCGACGACCTGCATGGCGATGTCGTTCGAGATGCCGAACAGGGAGCAGGCCATGGGGATGAGCAGCAGGGAGCCGCCCGCCACACCGGAGGCACCGCAGGCACCCAGTGCCGACATGACCGACAGCAGGATGGCCGCAGGCAGAGAGACCTGCAGGCCCAGCGTATTGGCCGCAGCCAGCGTCATGATGGTGATGGTGATGGCCGCGCCGTCCATGTTGATGGTCGCGCCCAGCGGGATGGAGACGGAATACATATCCTTGTCCAGGCCCAGCTTTTCGCACAGGGTCATGTTGACGGGAATGTTCGCGGCCGAGCTGCGGGTGAAGAAGGCCGTCAGGCCGGATTCACGCAGGCAGCGGAAGACCAGCGGATACGGATTGCAGTGCAGATACAGGAAGATGATGAACGGCGAGACCACCAATGCCATGAAGAGCATGGTGCCGACCAGCAGGGCCAGCAGTCTGCCGTACTGGGTGAAGATGGACAGGCCGTTGTTCACCACGTTGGTATACACCAGACCCATGATGCCGAAGGGGGCCAGGTTGATGATCCAGCGGACGATCTGGGACACTGCGTCGGCGGTGTTGGCCAGGAAGACCTTGGTGCTCTCCGCACCGTATTTCTTCATTGCCAGACCGAACAGGCAGGCCCAGAACAGGATGCCGATGTAGTTGCCGTTCAGCAGGGCGCTGATGGGGTTTGCCACAAAGTTGGTCAGCAGGGTGCTCAGCACCTCACCGAGGCCCTGCGGCACCACTTCCGACTCCGCAGCCTCTGCCAGAACGATGGTCTGCGGAAACAGAAAGCTCGTGACGACCGCAATGGCCGCCGCCAGAAAGGTGGTCAGCATATACAGCCAGATGACCGTGCCGAACCGGCGGTCCAATTTGGAGGTGCCCTGTGCCAGTGCACTTGCCACGATGACGAAGACCAGCACCGGGGCAATGCCCTTCAGCGCACCGACGAACAGGTTGCCGAACTCTTCCACCCAGCCTGCACCGGGCACCACCAGCGCCAGCACCACGCCGACGAGCAGGCCCACCAGAATGCGCAGGATGAGGCTGGCGGCATTGTACTTTGCCACGAGAGCCTTCAGCGTTTTCATATTCAAACACTCCTCTTTCCATTGATTGTGCGCCCACTGCGCACAGATTTTCCCATTCCTCTACACGGAACATGTGTAATTATAGCCTCCTGCTCCCAAAAAGTCAACGATTTCGCCCGCTTTTTTCGACTTTTCATCTATCCATCTCCAAACACGAAGTTTTTTATTGTCCTTACGTGAAATACAATTCGACAGAAAAAGACCTCCTCCCGTCTGTTTTCAGGCGGGAGGAGGTCCGTTTTTTCACAGTTCAGCCGAGATACTGCACCTTGCCGGGGACGAAGCCCTGGATGCCGAGGCCGGGCGCATCGGAGACGGTGATGTTCTTTTCGTCAAAGACGGCACCGCCGAGGATGTGGTCTTCACTGCACAGCACCGGGCCGTCGAGGTCGATCCGGGTGATGATCTTTTTGGCGCAGGCCAGCTCCACGGCAGCATTGACCGAGATCTTTGCTTCCAGCATACAGCCGATCATGCACTCGACGCCGTACACCTCTGCCGCCGCCGCGATCCGCAGCGCGTTGGTGATGCCGCCGCATTTCATCAGCTTGATGTTCACGAGGTCGGCCGCCCCGGTCTGCATGATCTTCAGGGCATCCGCCGGGCTGAACACGCTCTCGTCGGCCAGCACCGGGACATCTGCGTGGCGGGTGACGTACTGCATCCCTTCCAGGTCTGCCGCCGGGACGGGCTGCTCTACGAACTCGATGTCCAGCCCCTTGTCCTGCATCTGGTTCAGGATACGGACGGCCTGCTTGGCGTTCCAGGCCTGATTCGCATCAATGCGGATGCAGACCTCTCTGCCCACCGCCTCGCGGACTGCGGCCAGCCGGGCCACATCCAGTTCCGGGTCGATGCCGACCTTGACCTTCAGGCAGTCGTACCCGCGGGCGATGGCGGTGCGGGCATCCCGCGCCATCTCCTCCGGCGGGTTCACGCTGATGGTGATGTCGGTGACGATGTTCTTCCGGGCACCGCCCAGCATCCGGTAGACCGGGGCGTTGTACTTCTGGCCCAGCAGGTCCCACAGTGCCATATCCACCGCAGCCTTTGCGCTGGTGTTGTGGACGAGGGCCTTCTGCACGGCAGCGGTCAGGTCCTCGAACGCGTCGATGTCATGGCCGAGGATGGCCGGGGCGATGTGGTCCTGAATGGCCCCGATGATGGCCCCGACCGTGTCGCCGGTGATGACGCCGGTGGGCGGTGCCTCACCGTAGCCCACAGCACCGGTGTCGGTGTGGAGCTCCACGATGACGTCCTCGACGCTGTTGACGGTGCGCAGTGCCGTTTTGAACGGCACCCGCAGCGGGGTAGAAATGCGGCCCAGCCGCACCTGCGTGATCTTCATACGCCCATCCTCCTTATTCCAGCGGCAGGTTGGCCAGTTTGACCACAGCCTGCGCGATGATCTGTGCGTTCTGCACCAGACGGTCCAGGTCGATAAACTCGTCCGGCTGATGTTCCGTCACCGGGTCGCCGTCGAAGAGGGGGCCGAAGGCCACCGTGTTGGGCAGGACTTTGGCATAGGTGCCGCCGCCGATGCACTTGGGGGCAGACCGGTCGCCGGTGGCGTCGCGGTAGACGCCCAGCAGCGCCTGCACGAGCGGGGTCTGCTCCGGGTAATAGAGTTTCTGTTTATGGACGGACTGGTCCAGCGCCCAGCCGGCGGCCTCGAAGGCGGCCTTGACGGCGGGAGCACAGTCGTCCACCGTTTTGGTGACGGGGTAGCGGTAGTTCAGCTTGACCCAGAGGTGCGTTTCATCGCCCTCGATGAGGCCCAGATTGCAGCTCATGGGACCGGAGAGGTCGTCTTCCAGCCGGTGGCCCAGCAGCCGTTCGCCGTAGGGGTCCATGCCCAGCGTTTCTGCCAGGAAGGCCACGGCCTTCCCGGCGTCGCCTTCCAGCGGGAGCTGTTCCAGATAGAGCACCAGCCGCCCGATGGCATTCTGCCCCTGTTCGGGGTGGCTGCCGTGGGCCGAAACACCGTCGGCTTCCACCTTCCAGCCGCCGGGGATGGCGGTGCAGGTGATGTGCGCAGCCGCCGGAAGGGAAGCCCCCGCCGGAGCGGTCAGCTCAGCGCAGGCGTAGTCCGGCACCACATTGCCGGCCACGCCGCCCCGGACCGAGACCAGCTTCCAGGCCCCGGTCTGGTGCAGCTGCACCGCATAGCTCTCGTTCAGGATGCCCTTTTCGCCGTTGATGAGCGGGTATTCGCCATCGGGCGTAAAACCCAGCACCGGGATCTCGCCGCCGTGGTCGCGGTAATAGAAGACATCCCGGTCGTTGGTCTCCTCGTTTAGGCCGAAGAGCAGACGCACCCGGCGCCGGAGCGGGATGTTCAGGTCCCGGATGGCCTTCAGCGCAAACAGGCTGGCCACCACCGGGCCTTTGTCGTCGATGGCTCCCCGGCCAAAGAGCCGGCCGTCCACGATCTCGGCCCCATAGGGCGGGTGGTGCCAGCCCTCGCCTTCTGGCACGACGTCCAGATGGCCCAGCACAGCCACCATCTCGTCGCCGGAACCGATCTCGCACCAGCCGATGTACCGGTCAAGGTCGGTCGTCTCGAACCCCAGCTCACGGCAGAGGGTCAGCGCCTCTGTAAAGCAGGCGTCCACATCTGCACCGAAGGGCTTGCCGGGCAGCTCCGGCCCTTCCACACTCTTCTTCCGCACCAGCCGCTGCAAAGCGGCGGTCATCTCCGGCCGCAGGGCGGCAACGGCTTCGTTCAGCGCTTCGTTCATCGTGCCATCCCTTCCCGCGACAGACGCTGGTAGGCGATGCGGGGCGTTCCATCGGCCACATGGATGATGCCGCAGCGGGTGAAGCCGTTCTTTTCCAGCAGGTGCTGCATGATCTTGTTGTCCGCGTGGGTATCGGCCCGCAGGCTCTCGCAGTGCTCCAGACACCAGTTGATGACATCGGTCGCCACGCCGGGGCGCTTGCCCGCCGAGGCCAGCCGGTGGATGGTGCCATAGGGCAGCGCATCGTTCAGCCACTGGCCGTCTTCGATCTTTGCATAGGTCGGGTCCGGGCCGAGGACGAAGGCGAACACGGCCTCCATCTCACCGTTGTGCAGATACACGAACAGGCGGTTGGTGTCGATGTCCTCTTCGATCAGGTCCTGCGGGGGAAAACTCGTCCCCCACTGGGTCGGGTTGCCGCTGGCGGCCATTTCCTGCCGGGCGCGGGCATAAATTTGCATGATAGCGTCCAGATCAGAGCGTCTCGCTCCACGAAACATGTTCATTCACCCTCTCTTGCGATGCGCAGAAACCGACGCATCCAGTCTATTGGTCTCATTTTATCACAATCCGGGCCGAAATTCCAGTTTTGACCGGACACAAAACGGCCCCCTCCGCCAAAAAGCGGAGAGGGCCGCCGGAAAGGAACCCGCACATCACGCATGGGTGCGGCGCTGGCGGGCATTGCGGTACTCGCGGGGGCTCTGGCCGTAGCGCTCGTGGAACAGGCGGTAGAAGTAGCTCGTGTTCTCGTAGCCCACCTGGGTGATGATCTGCTGGATGTTCAGGTCACTGCGGCGCAGCAGGCGGGCCGCCGTCTCCATCCGGTGCTTCTGAAGCAGTTCCTTGTAGGTCTTGCCGGTCTGTGTGCGGACGCACTCGCTGACATAGGCCAGCGAAACGCCATAGGTGCGCGCTACGTTGGAAAGGCTTGCTTCGCGGTAGTTCTGGGTGATCTCCTGTAAGGCCGCCTGGACCAGCGCTTCCCGGCTGACCGTCTCGCCGCGCGCTTCCAGCGGAAATTTCTGCATCTGTTTCATAAGAATCTGGTCCTCCGTTGCGGCGCGGCGGGCGAGGGGACAAAAGGGGGATGCCGGACGCCCGCCGCTGCCAGTTCCATGGGCTTTCCGGGAAGCCCTTCTGACCATAATACGGTCGTACCTGGCAAAAGATTGCAGCAGTTCCCTAAAATTTTGAGCAGACCAAAACTTTCACAATTTCGCACCAAAAAAGCCGCCGCCCGGCACAGGCGGCAGCTTTTCCGGAAACGTGAGGAAAACACAGAATCTTCCGGGAGAAACTCAGAACATATTCTCGTTGTGGTAGCGTCCGGTGCGGACGAACTCCACCCACTCGGCCACGTTGACGGCGTGGTCGCCGATGCGCTCCAGATACTTGATGACCATCAGCAGGTCGAGCGCGGCGTCCACCTTGGCGGGGTCGGCGGCGATCTCCTCAGCGAGGGTGTGCTTGATGGCGTTGAAGTCATAGTCCACCTCGTCGTCGTCGGCAATGACCTTCTGGGCGGCAGGCTCATCCTCCCCGGCCAGGGCGGCGAGGGCGTCCAGGATCATCTTGTGGGCTTTCTGGCCCATCCGGATGGCCTGACTGACCGCCGGGTCGCCGTCCCTGCGGACGGTGACGAGGTGGGGGATGATCTCCGCGATGTCGGCGGCATGGTCGCCCATGCGCTCGATGTCGGTGACGACCTTCATGGCCGTGGAAACGCGGCGCAGGTCGCCCGCCACCGGCTGCTGGCGGAGCAGCAGGGTCATGCAGCGATGCTCGATGTCCCGCTCCATGTTGTTGATCCGGCCATCGCCCTTGACGATGGCGGCAGCGGCCGCGGCGTCAGCGGTGCAGAGGGCCTCCAGCGCGGCCTCCACCGCGTCAGCGGAGTTCTGGCCCATCTCGACCAGCGCCGCCTTCAGAGCGGTGAGGTCGGCCTCGTATTGTGTGCGAACTGTCATACTGTGACCTCCCTCATCAGCCGAACCGGCCGGAAATGTAATCTTCGGTGCGCTTGTCCTGCGGGGTGCTGAAGATCTGCGCCGTGGGGCCGACCTCCACCAGCTCGCCCAGCAGGAAGAATGCGGTGCGGTCGCTGATGCGGGCCGCCTGCTGCATGTTGTGGGTGACGATGACCACGGTGTAGTCCTTTTTCAGCTCGCTCATCAGCTCTTCGACCTTCATCGTGGAGCCGGGATCGAGGGCGCTGGTGGGCTCATCCATCAGCAGCACTTCGGGCTTGACGGCCAGAGCGCGTGCGATGCACAGGCGCTGCTGCTGGCCGCCGGAAAGGCCCAGAGCGCTCTTCTTCAGGCGGTCCTTGACCTCGTTCCAGAGGGCAGCGCCCTTCAGGGAGCTTTCCACCAGCTCGTCAAGCTCGGCTTTGTTGTGCACCCCGTGGAGCTTGGGGCCGTAGGTGATGTTATCGTAGATGCTCATGGGGAAGGGGTTGGCCTTCTGGAACACCATGCCCACCCGGCGGCGCAGCTCGGTGAGCTGCATCTCGCGGGCGAAGATATCCTGCCCCCGCAGCCGGACATCGCCCTCGATGCGGACGCCGGGGACCAGGTCGTTCATCCGGTTCAGTGTTTTCAGAAAGGTGGACTTGCCGCAGCCGGACGGGCCGATGAGTGCAGTGATCTCGCGCTCGCCCACATCCAGCGAAATATCCTTCAGTGCCTTGAAATCACCGTACCAGAGGTTGAGGTCCTTAGCGGTGATGATGGGAGCAGTCTCTGTCATAGACAAAATCCTCGTATTTGATCGGAAACGACCCTCTCAGTCTCGCTGCGCTCGCCAGCTCTCCCAAAGGGAGAGCTTTTGTGCTGCATTGACCGGCACTTCTGAACCTCGCCCTTCGGGAGAGGTGTCAGTGCGGAAGCACTGACGGAGAGGGTTCTTTTTCCCTTTTATTGTTTCTGTTTCAACTTGGTCTTAGCCAGGCGGGCAGCCAGGTTGATGACCAGCACCAACACCAGCAGCACCGCGCCGATGGCCCATGCGGAATCGAAGTCGCCGTCCTCAAAGGCCCGCAGATAGAGCAGGACCGAGAGGGTCGCACCGTTGGAGGTGTAGGCCTTTGCAACGCCCTTGGCAATGACCTCGGCAGCACCGGCGGTGAAGAGCAGCGCGGCGCTTTCGCCCACGATGCGGCCCACGGCCAGGATGCAGCCGGTCACGATGCCGTCGATGCTGCAGGGCAGCACGATGGTGCGGATGATGTGCCACTTGCCCGCACCCAGACCCATGGCCCCCTCGCGGTAGCCCTGGGGCACCGTCTTCAGGGATTCCTGGGTGGTGCGGATGATGGTGGGCAGGTTCATGATGACCAGCGTCAGGCAGCCGGAGAGCAGGCAGGTCTGGAAGCCCAGCGCCTGGGCGAAGACCAGCATCCCCACCAGACCATAGATGATGCTGGGGATGCCCGCCAGCGTCTCGTTGGTGAACTCGATGACCTCGATGATGCGGCGGTTGGTGGCGTACTCGGTCAGGTAGACCGCAGCCCCAACGCCCAGCGGCAGCACGATGAGCAACGTCAGCACGATGACATACAGCGTGTTGAGGATGGCCGGCAGGATGCCGTCCGTCCCCTTGAGGACGCTGGCCGTGGTGGTCAGGAACTTCCAGCTGATGTGGGGCAGACCACGCACCAGCACCATCCCGATGATGCCCGCCACCAGCGCCATGACCAGAATGGCAGCGGCCCAGACAGCGGTGGTGAAGAAGCGGTTCCAGGCCCTGCGGGCCGGGGAGAACTCAGCGTTCATCGCGGTCTCCTCCCTTCAGCACAACATTCAGCACCACATTGATGAGCATGATGAAGACGAACAGCACCAGCGCGATGCTGAACAGTGCCTGCTTCTGCAGTCCGCTGGCGTAGCTCATCTCCTTGGCAATGGCGGTGGTCAGGAAGGTGACGCTCCGGAACAGGCTGTCCGGCATGTTGGGGCTGTTGCCCGCCACCATCATCACCGCCATGGCCTCGCCGATGGCGCGGCCGATGCCCAGCACGATGCCGGCGGCGATGCCGCTCTTCGCGGCGGGGACACTGATCTTGAACCAGGTCTCGGTGTCGGTGGCACCCAGCGCCAGACTGCCCTGCTCATATTCCGGCGGGACGGCGTTCAGCGCTGTGACCGACACAGACACGATGCTGGGCAGGATCATGATGGCCAGCACCACGATGGCGCTCAGCAGACAGGCACCGGATGCCTTGCCAAAGGCCCTGGCCACTGCGGGGACGAGCATCTGCATCCCCAGCAGGCCGAACACAACGCTGGGGATGCCGCTCAGCAGCTCGATGGCCGTGACGACCACCGTGCGCACACGAGGCCCGGCGGCCTTCGAGAGGAACACCGCCGTCAGCAGGCCCACCGGCACACCGATGAGGGTCGCACCCAGTGTGCCGTACACGCTGGACAGGATGAAGGGCAGGATGCCGTACTTCGGGTCTGCGGCCGTGGAGGCCCACTCGGTGCCGAACAGGAAGCGGAACAGGCCGATCTTCCGGATGGCAGGCACGCCCGAAGCGATCATGTACACCGAGATGAGCACCACGCAGCCCACTGCCAGAATGCCGCAGAGGAAGAAGAGGAAGTTCATCACAGCTTCCAGCCACTCGGCGGGGGTGCGGGGCAGCTCGATCTTTTTCAGAAGCGAAGCGTTTTGTTTCATACTCGATTACTCATTCACCGGCACTGCACCGGCGGTACGGATGAGGTCCGCAGCATCGGCGCTGGTGGCGAAGTCGAAGAAGGCCTGCGCCTGCTCGGACAGGGTGACGGACTTGTTGGTGACGAAGACGAAGGGACGCTGGACCTCATAGCTGCCGTCCTTGACGGTCTCCTCGCTGCAGGCCACACCGCCGACCGTGACCATCTTCACGGTCTCGCCGACGGCAGACAGGGAAGCGTAGCCGATGGCCAGCGGGTTGGCCTCGACGGCGCTGATGACAGCGCCGGTCGCGGTCAGCTCCTGTGCATACTTGCAGGAGTCCTTGACATCCACGATGCTCTCGAAGCCGTCGCGGGTGCCGGAGCCAGCCTCACGGCCGATCAGAACGATCTCGCCGTCGTCGCCGCCGACCTCAGACCAGTTGGTGATCTCGCCGGTGAACATCTGCTTGAGCTGATCGACGGTCAGATCCTCGACCTTGCTGGCCTTGTTCACGATGATGGCGATGCCGTCCAGTGCGATGATGGTGCCGTCCACATCGTTCTTCTCGTCGTCCTTCAGGGCGCGGGAGGACAGGCCGATGTCCAGGGTCTTATCGGTCGCACCGGTGATGCCGGCACCGGAACCGGTGGGGTCATAGCTGACGGTGACGCCCGGCTCCACCTCAGCGAAGCCTTCGGTCAGGGCGGCGATGACGTTCTTCATGGAAGTGGAACCGCCGGTGGCCACATTGCCGGACAGGCTGCCGGAAGCTGTGGAAGCGGCAGAAGAGGCCGTGGATGCAGCGGCGGAAGAAGCCGCAGTGGAAGAAGCGGAACCGCCGCAGGCGGTCAGGGCAGCAGCGGCGGCTGCGGCACCACAAACAGCAAGGAACGAACGGCGCGTGATCTTTTTCATAAGGTTTTCCTCCATAACCATATCCGGGGCGTATTCTCCCGGTCCTTTTTTCCTTTTTGTGTTTTCCCTTGGAACGCCTTTATTGTACCGCCGTCCTTCTGCCGCTGCGACCACGCGCGGGAAAAATCGAAGTAAATTGTTTGCACAGGCTTTTCCTGCTTTGTAAAATTCCGGCTCTTCCGGTGTGAAAATCGTTGCGCCGGATTTTACAGTTCCGCGCCAACTGCCAAAAATGCCCCGCTCTGCTTGTGCAGACGACACAACCAAAAAAGCCGGAGCTGTGCGGCTCGCACAGCTCCGGCTTGGAGGGGTTTGCTCTGGCGCTCAGATGCCCAGCATCAGGGAAGCTTCCTTGGCTGCGATCTTGCAGCACAGGTAGGTCTTGGCGTCCTGCGGGTTCGGATAGAACAGCACCTGCACGTAATTAAACTTCGACACGCCGCTGCCCTTGCCGCACAGATGGCCCTTTGCGTACTGGCCGCGGTTCAGGGTGCGGGTATCCAGAGCGTTCAGCTTAGAGTTCTTGTTCAGAATGGCCATGGTGTCGGAGTTGATGTCCAGCTCCTCCGAGCCGTTCACCCGCAGCTTGAAGCTGCCGCCGGTGGGGTTCAGCGGGATCCCGGCCGCGCTGCCGTTGTTGATGAGCACTTCCGGCACCAGATAGAAGGTGCCGTCCGAATAGCTTGCGTAAGCCAGAGACCGCACGGTCATCTTGATGCCCTTCAGCTCAGCGGTATCGTTCAGGCCGTTGGCGTTGCCCACCATCTCGCCGCCTTCGCAGCCACCCAGCAGGCCCACAGCGGCCACAGCCAGCGTTGCTGCGCCCACACTCTTCAAAAATCCACGACGGGTCAGTTCCATCTTCGGTTCCTCCTTATCCAATCTTTTCGACCGTTTTTGTCAGCGTGCCAAAATTCAGGGTATACACAGCCGTCTGGCCTGAAAGCTTGACGGTCAGTTTCAGGTCTACCGCGCCGCTGTTGACCTGCTGGTACAGGTCGGCGTCTTCGATGATGAAGCTGGGGGTGCACTCGGTCGGCACCCGCATCGGCAGAGTGGCGAACTCCGTCTTGGAGTTGCCCGCTTTCAGCTCCGTCTCCCCGGCATACAGCGAGGGGAACATGCTCCGGATGAAGGGCATCGCGGCGGCACCGGCGTCGTTGTTGGTCACAAAGACCGACAGCTTGACGGTCGCACTGCCATCCCCGTTTTTGCCCAGTACGGAGCGCTTCAGGTCCAGATCCACCTTATAGTCGCCCAGGATCACCGCCGTGGACGGCTCTGCTCCGGCATCTGTGCTGCATCCGGTCAGGCCCATGGCCGAGACGGCCAACGCCGCAGCGGCGGCACCCTTCAAAAATCCGCGGCGGGAAAATGTTTGTTCCATATCTTGTTTCCTCCTTGCCCGGTCTTATCCATTTTCAGTCGTTTGTCAAGTTAAGCATACCATATTGTTCCAGCCTGTCAAGCGTCTTTTTTTCAGTAAAAAGCCGCCCACCCCTGCAATGTGCAGGAGTGGACGGCAAAAACTGTGCCTGTCGTTCTTTGTGCAGATCTTACTTACGGGAAGAGGTCACTTTTCCGTCTGCATTCCGGTTCATCACAAAGGTGGAAGTCTTGCCTTTCAGGTTGAAGGTGAACTCCAAGCTGCTCCAGTTTTTGTTGACATGTGCTTCGCCCTCGGCATAGACGGGCTGGAAACAGATATAAGCTGCCTCTGCCTTATTCAGATCCTTGCCCGGCCCATAGGTCTTGGTGCCATTTTCATCGAACAGCGGGGTATAATCGCCAAAACCGCTCACATTTGCTGCTGCTTTCAGGTCCAGAACCACCTTTGCGTTGTGGCCGTCGATCTTTGCACTGGTGATGTCGCTTGCCTTGAAGGTGACCGTATCATTGGTCAGATTCTTGACTTGGAATTCGACAGCCAGCAGCGCAAGCTCTTCCCCATACGACCACGGCTGGTACTGATTGCTCAAGGCATACATGAATTTACCTACACTGTCTGCCGCATGGCCCTTCTGGTCACCGTACTGCTGGAAGAACGAGCCGACCGCATTATCGACCGCATCGCAGCCGCTCAGTGCACCCGCTGCACCCACAGCCAGCGCCAGCGCGCCGGTGATCTTCAAGAACGAACGCCGAGTCATCATTTTCATTGTTTTTTCCTCCTGTTGATCTGTGCCCAAGCGGGCACACGGCAAATGATTCCTATGCCAAGAATACCCATATTCTTGCGTTCTGTCAAGCGTCTTTTTTTAGTAAAAAGCCGCCCACCCCCGCAAGGTGCAGGGGTGGGCGGCACAGTTTGAATGCAAACTTTGGTCAGAACCGGGCTTCGGCCCCATCCGGGCGGTAGAATGTGACGTGTTTTTTCCACTGCGGATCGCCCATCGTGCGGCGGTAGCAGTCGGCCAGCCCCTGCACGGTGGTCTCCGCATCCGGGGTGGTCCGGCCGCAGGGCAGCACCAGCACCCGGAACCAGGCGTCGAAGAGATGCTCCGTCCAGCCCACATCCACAGCCCCGCACCGGGCATAGAAGCCCAGACGGCGGACGGCCATGGCCTCGTCCTCGGCCTTTTCGGGGCACTCGGCCTCAATGAGGATGGCCTGACAGCCGTTTTCGTGGCCGGGCAGCTCTGCCAGCAGCGCAGCACCCAGCCCGGAGGCCCGGTACCGGGGCAGGACCGCAAAGTAGTCCAGCTGGCTCATGGCGCAGCCCATGGGGCGCACCATCAGCAGATAGGCGGCCAGTGCATCGCCGTCGTAGATGCCCCAGGTGTGGGCGGTTCCGGCGGCTTCGCTGTTCAGGATCATGCTCAGGGGCTTGAGCTCGCTCTGGGGAAAATCGCGGCGCATCTCGTCGAGGTACACCTTCGTCAGCTCTTCGGCGGTCAGCAGCCGCCAGGTCAGGGTCACGGGATTCATAGGATGCGGGTTCCTTTCTGGACGACAGCCTGAATGTTGAGCGCTTCGTCGGCCAGAATGACGTTGCCGTATCGTCCGGCGCTCAGGCTGCCGTAGTCGTTGTCGATGCCGATGCTCCGGGCGGGGTTTTCGCTGGCGGCGCGGACGGCGCTCTCCAGCGGGACGCCCATCTCCAGCACAGCCCGCTTCATGCAGTCGTACAGGCAGGTCGCGCTTCCGGCAATGGTGCCGGGCTGTTCGGTCAGCGTGGCGCGCGGGCCCTTGACCGTGACCGCCTGTCCGCCCAGGCTGTACTGCCCATCGGGCAGGCCGCAGGCCATCATGCTGTCGGCGATGAGGATGACGTGGTCGTCGCCGAAGGTGCGGAAGGTGAAGCGGACCATGGCCGGGTGGATGTGGACATTGTCGGTGATGAGCTCGACTTCTGCGCCGCGCTCCAGCGCCGCAATGATGGGGCCGGGCTCGCGGTGGGTGATGCCGGGCATGGCATTGTAGAGGTGGGTCATGTGGGTGGCACCGGCGTCAAAAGCCGCGCAGGCGGTATCGTAGCTGGTGCAGGTGTGGGCGATGGAGATGCGGACCTCCCCGCGGCACTCCCGGATGAACTCCAGCGCACCCGGCTCTTCGGGGGCCACATCCACCAGCTTGATGAGGCCGTTCGCGCGCTTCTGCAAGCGGCGGAACATTCCCACATCGGCAGGATGGAGGTATTCCGGGTTCTGTGCGCCGACCTTCTTCGGGCTGATGAAGGGGCCTTCCATGTTGATGCCGACAAGGTCTGCGCCCTTGCCGTTCCGGTGGGCCGCAGCTGCATCCATGACGCCGTTCAGGATCTCTTCTGAGAAGGTCATGGTCGCGGGGCAGATGGCCAGCACACCCTTGCTGGCTTCAAAGTCGGCCAGCGTCTGGATGGCCTCTTCCGTTCCGTCGCAGAAGTCCTTGCCCATGGCACCGTGGAAATGGATGTCCACAAGGCCGGGCAGGGCATAGGCACCCTTGGCATCCAGAACTTCTTCGCCTGCTTCCGGCTGTGCAAAGGGCACGATGCGCCCCTCCCGGATGAACAGGTCCCCCTCCTCGAACGTGTGGCGGGGGGTATAGATCTTTGCATGTTTGATGATCATAATTGAAGCCTCTATAATCGAGCTGTTTGCTGCTGTTTTTCTTTACGCTCCCGCAATGCCTTGCTGCCAATGGCTCCCCCTTTGGGGGAGCTGGCAAAGCCGCAAGGCTTTGCCGGAGAGGGTCACAGCAGGCTCAGTGCCTCTTCGTCAGCCACCAGGATGCAGTCGGGGTGCATCTGCAGGATGGAACCCGGACACTCCGGGCTGACGGGGCCGGACACGACGGCCTTGACGGCTTTGGCCTTGGCCAGACCGTTGGCCACCACCAGCACCTTGCGGGCCTGCATGATGGTCTTGATGCCCATGGTGTAGGCCTGCTTGGGCACGAGGTCCTCGTTGCCGTCAAAGAAGCGCTTGTTGGCCTCGATGGTGGCAGAGGTCAGGTCCACGCAGTGGGTCTCCAGCTCAAAGGCTTCGCCCGGCTCGTTGAAGCCGATGTGGCCGTTGGGGCCAAGGCCCAGCAGCTGCAGGTCGATGCCGCCCACGCTGTGGATGATCTCGTTGTACTTTGCACAGGCGTCTGCTGCATCGGGGTTGGTGCCGTCGGGCAGATGGATGGCCTCCGGGCGGATGTTCACATGGTCAAACAGGTTCTTGTGCATGAAGCTCCAGTAGCTCTCCGGATGCTCCTTGGGCAGGCCGCGGTACTCGTCCAGGTTGACGGTGGTGACCTCCGAGAAGTCCACATCGCCCTTGTTGTACCACTCCACCAGCTGGGCATACGCGCCCACAGGGGTGCCGCCGGTGGCCAAGCCCAACACACAGTTCGGCTTCATGATGACCTGCGCGGAGATGATGTTTGCCGCCTTGCGGGACATATCCTTGTAATCCTTTGCACGAATGATCTTCATAGTGGAAACCTCCTGATTTTTTCTCGTTGTCTTCAGTATAGCACAGTCGCAGTGCTCAAAAAACGGTTTTGTGTGAACAAAAAAGGGCCGCCGAAGATGGGCGTAAACGCCCGCCCTCAGCGGCCCTTCGGGAACAGATGCAGGATCAACCAGTCTCCTGCACAAAATTACGATTCAGGATGCGATCACAGCATCTTCTTCAGCTCGTCGTACACGAACTGGACCTTGGTGCCGATGATGACCTGGCAGGTAGTCTTGTCAGGACGGATGACACCGGCTGCGCCTGCTGCCTTGACAGCCTTTTCATCGACCTGCGTGTAGTCCTTGATGGTGAAACGCAGGCGGGTAGCGCAGTAGTCCACGCTGGAGACGTTTGCCTTGCCGCCGATGGCCTTCAGCACACCAGAAGCAACTTCGGTGTAGTTGTTGTTGGCCAGGGTGATCTTCTTTTCGGCCTCTTCAGCGTCCTCGTCCTCACGGCCGGGGGTCTTCAGGTCGAACTTGGTGATGGCAAAGTAGAACAC
>ERZ791773.64-NODE-64-length-70648-cov-5.680393_pt1 | contig 70648 bp, 90 predicted proteins | sample MGYA00509948_ERZ791773 | MGnify/ENA primary metagenome ERZ791773 (study PRJEB30046, sample SAMN00791987) | human gut metagenome | study: EMG produced TPA metagenomics assembly of the A metagenome-wide association study of gut microbiota in type 2... | reverse complement strand
CGTGAAGTAATAAGATAAATGCGAAATGAGTGATATAACTCACTTCGCATTTTTAATTTTTATAAGAAATTGATAAATGCGTTAGAGTGAATAATCACTCTGGCGCATTTATTTTTTTGCCTAAAAACAGAGGAGGTGGAGAGCAATGGCAACCAATAAGCGACCGAGAAAAGCGTATAAGCGCATCGGATTCGAGGACAGAAAGAAAATCGAAGCACTGAACGCACAGGGCAAAACAGTAGATGAGATGGCGATGGCAATCGGTGTCCACTCGGCTACCATGTACCGTGAACTCGCCAGAGGTGGAGAACCGTACAAGGCAGAGGTCGCACAGCATTCCATCTAACAGAGAGGAGCAAGTGGAATGGAAGAACTGGATATCAAGACTGCCATACAGATAGCAAAAATACTGGCAGCGGCCCCGGATGAAAGAATCCCCATGATACTGGATGTGTTCAGCAAGGCACAGGTTGATATCAACGGACTTGATGAACTGGCAGAATGGAGAGCACTGGACAAGCAGGCCGCACTGATTGACACAGATGCCTTTGTAACAGAACTGACCAAGGGTAAGGAACTAGAGGACGGAGAATACCGCATCAGAGTTCCGGAGTTTAATCACTTCTGTAGCACAAAGGGAGTGAGTGCCAGATACGCAAGGAAGCACCTGTACGAAAGCGGAATGCTCCGAAGCAGCACTGACAATGGCAAAATCAACTACACCTGCCCGGTGCAGGCAATAGATACCAAAAAAACAGAACGATGCGTATGCATCACACCTAAAAACTGAATACCGAAAAAACACACTGGCAAGCATCGACCAGGATAAAAACCGATAGGTAGGAGCGAGCCGCCGCAGTAAATCGCTCCGGCAGCAGGACATGAGCCTGCATGAATAGCTGTCGTAATTGGGGTAGGGAACGCAGACCCAAGTAAAACAACAACGGTTCGGAGGCAGATGAGAAACACGCAGAGAGAGAATACCGAGAGCATGGATGCGTGGGTGCGATTTAACACTCGGTAGCGGGGAATGAAAAAGACCGCACTGCAGGCGACTAGTACAGCTACCCCAAAGAATACTCAGGGAGCATGAACGGAACAGTTACTCTTCAAAGCCTTGGAGAACCTGTTCCATGCCAGACCCAAGAAGCCTAGAGAGCATAATGAGGTACTGGTAAAAGTCAAGTAAGTATAAAGGAGAGAGCATATGAAACAGCCAAAAAAACTGACAAGAAATCAGAAAGAGATACTGGTCAAAAAGGGAATGAATCCAGATGACTATATGCTCCATTCAGAGGATGAGAAAGAGATGATCCTCTACAACAGGAAGGAAAAGAGACTGGAAGCAGTCGAGAAGTAAGCAGGAGGTGCATGACGATTTGAAACTCAGTAGGAGACAGAAGCGAATTCTGAAAAGAAAGCTGAAGCGCATAGTAGGGGATGCAGTAGCGGTAATAGTGGGAGCGGGAATGTTTGTCGGATTGTTTATCGCATGGGCAAACGAACCGATGTCGGACTGGAGCGAGTACATAGAGGAAAACCACATAGGCATGGTGCAGGTGGAAGGCTCGGACACATGGCTGACGCAGGAAGAATATGAACAGATGTGTAAAGAGCGTGACGCATACAAGGCAGCAGAGCAGGCAGAGGAACAATCCTACTACAACGCAATCCTTCAGAGTACTGAGACACCAGTACCGACAACGACCGCAGCAATCGGCAGTCTGGACTGGGATGCAGATGACTCCTACAGATTAGCGAAAATCGCCATGGCGGAAGCAGAGGGCGAGGACACCGAGGGCAAGGCACTGGTCATACTGGTAGTGCTGAACCGAGTATGGAGCGATGACTTCCCAGATACCATCGAGGGAGTGATCACGGAGGATACCCAGTTCGCAGCATATGAAAATGGAAGATACGACAGGGTAGAACCAGACGCAGACTGCTACCGGGCACTGGAAATGGTGCAGGTAGAGCACTGGGATGAGAGCCGGGGAGCGACATACTTCGAGAGAACCACGGATGAAACCACATGGCACAACACCACACTGAAAAAATTATTCACACACGGTAACCACACATTCTACACGGAAGAATAGATGAACAGTTGCAGGAAGGGGAAGCAAGCATGGACAATATAACAATGTCGCTCGGAATTTACTTCGAGGTAAAGGACGCAGAGATATATGGTGGAGAAGGCACAGTCGGATACGCAGCAACGATTGTAGATATTTCACTCAGCGGATTACAGAAGGCTGATTTCACGAAATACGCAGAGAGCCAGAAGGAAGGCATGGCGCAGTTCTGCCACGTCCCGGTTGAAAAGGTAAGAGTAATATCCAGAGACGAATACGAAGAAAACACGGACTAACAGGAAGGAAGTAACCAACAATGAAAATGGCAATGAAGGACGGACAGATACTCATAAGAGAAGCAGACAATGTCCAGTTCACAATCATAAAGAGTTGGGGAAAGATGAAGTGGAGCAGGCAGACGCAGACACTAAGCGGACCGGCTGACATCGAACTGCTGAACAGACTGGCAGGACTGGTAAACTTGCCACCGTCCATCGAAGCAGAGCGGAAGAAGCTGAACGAAGTAATGGCAGCAGTCGATCGAGAACGCATGAACCCGAAGCCAGAGCCACTCATCCCACCGCCAGTCAAAGTGTCGCCATTCACGCACCAGGTGCGAGGATACAACATGGCACTCATGACATTCGGACTGGTAGACCCACCGAAACCAAAGGAGGCGGAGAAGTGATACATATCAAGGAAACGGAGATCATCCCACTTCTTAAGAACGCAAAGGCGGAATACTCACAGAAGATAACTGAGGGAGATCCGAAAGATGCGGAGATGGCAGAAAGAATAGAGGAAGCACTCACACAGGCGATGGACATCGTGTACGACTACCAGAGCATGGCAGATGAGCATAAGCGGATGGTCGAAAAATACGAGACAGAAGCACCAGTAATCAAGAGAGGTATGGACTTTTACTGCTGCCCTGCCTGCGAAAAGAGAACCTCCCGAAATCATACGCACTGCCACTGGTGCGGAAAGAAACTGGGGTGGAGCAGATGAAGCAGGAAATAACAATGGGGTCTTTGTTCTCCGGGAGCGGTGGCTTTGAACTGGCAGGATCGATATTCGGAATCAGACCAATATGGGCAAGCGAGATAGAGCCATTCCCGATACTGGTAACCACAAAGAACTTCCCAGAAATGAAACACCTCGGAGACATCAATAAATTAAACGGCGCAGACTTAGAGCCAGTGACCATCATCGCAGGCGGCTCTCCATGCCAAGACATGAGCATAGCCGGAAAGCGTGAGGGTCTGGACGGTTCACGAAGCAATCTGTTCCGTGAGCAGATACGGATCATAAAGGAGATGAGAGAAAGTGACAGAGCAGCAGGCAGAACAGGAAAGCAGATCAGACCGAGATACATGGTCTGGGAGAACGTGCCCGGAGCATTCAGTAGCAACAAGGGCAAAGACTTTCAGGCAGTCCTCCAAGAAATCGTCAGCATCACAGACGAAGAATCCAATGTACCTCTCCCTCCGAAGGGAAAATGGCAGACAGCCGGATGCATCATGGGCGACCATTTCTCCATCGCTTGGCGAGTGCTTGATGCCCAATACTGGGGAGTGCCCCAAAGAAGAAAGCGTATCTACCTTGTCGCAGATTTTGGAGGAAACACCGCACCAAAAATATTATTTGAGCGAGAAGGCTTGTCTGGGAATTTTGCGGAGAGCCGAGAAGCGTGGCAAAGAACTACCGGAGATATTAAGACTGGCACTCATAAGACAGGCACAGATGATGTCGAGTGCTATGACATCAGCGACAGACGCAGGGTAGCTGATAAGAGCGAGGTATCGCCCACGCTCACAACAAAGATGGGGACCGGCGGTAACAATGTACCCATTGTATTGGAAAACCACCCACAGGACAGCAGAGTGACGATAGCAGAGGACGGCAATGTACCAACGCTGACCAGTCGAATGGGAACAGGGGGGGGGCAATGTGCCAATGATAATGAATGAAGTTAGAGCAGTGGATCAGAGAAACCTCTCACTGGGAAACGATAAATCGGAGACGCTCCATGGAAGCGGTCACGGGAGTTCGGTTGGAACAATCATCGAGCCAATGGCACTTCATATCACACAAGACCCGACTGTATTCGAAGGAAAAACTCCATGCCTTACACAGGGCAATCCAAAGACCGGACAAGCGACAGTTGGAGTCGCTATTCCGATAGCAGATAAGGCGACCCGATACAAGGGTGGTGGGAGCACCAGAAACAATGACGGCTCTGCAAATGGACTTGGCATTGGAGAACCGGGAGCACCCGCAAACACGCTCACGGCCGCAGACAGGCACGCAGTGGCATACGCAATAGACCGTGCAGCATTCAACCAGGGAATGAATGCACAGTACGATATCAGCGTGCAGGAAGAAACAGCACAAACTCTGGTCGCAAGAGGACCGGGGGGGTATGCCACAAGATGCAGATGGAGAGGAGCGTAGCAACGATGACGGAGAATATGGGTAGCGTAGGAACATACCAGAAAGTGAGTGGACCGCTCATGGCAAACTCGCATCCCGGAAGTTATACAGGACAGGACGCATTCAGCGATATGCTCGTGGCAACAGAATACATCGTCCGCAGGCTCACACCATTGGAATGCTGCAGACTGCAAGGCTTCCCAGATAACTGGGCAGAGGAGTTGGGAATACCAGAACCAACACAGGAAGATATCAATCACTGGCGAAAGGTGTTCCGAACGCAGATGGAAGCCATGGAAGAGAGCAAAAAAGGAAAAGACAGACAACCAGATCCGCAAATGGCTGAAAGACCCGGAGAGCGACTCAGCCAAATATAAGATGTGGGGCAACGGCATAGCACTTCCGTGTGCAATGTTTGTGATGGAAGGCATCGCCATGATACTAAGCGAGGAGGATGCAGATGAGCAGCAATAATAGAGATTACATATCCTGTCGAAACCCCGCAACAACCAAGCAGCAGGAGGCAGGTTGGAACAGGATGGTGCGAGATTTAGAGCACCGCAAAGCAAAAGAAAATCACAGGAAGGAGGTAAAAAACAATGGCAGAAACGCATAAAGGCTTCGGTCTGCTTTTTGAAATGGGATGTGGAAAGACGCTAACAGCAATCATGATAGCAGGCACAGCTTACCAGATGGGTAAGGTGGAAAAGGTACTGGTGGTAGCACCAACCTCCGTCTGCTCCGTATGGCCCAAGGACTTCGCAGAATTTGCAGACTTCAAGGCAAACATCAAGGTACTGCTCGGAGACAAGAACCGCAGGCTGAAGCTGTTAAACGATCTCGACAACTTCCCATTCAAGGCATTAAAGGTAGCCGTTATCAATTACGAATCCACATGGAGAGAAGGCATCTTTGACGCACTGTATGAATGGAACGCAGACATGATCATCTGCGATGAGAGCCAGAGAATCAAGAGCCACGATGCAGAGCAGTCCAAGGCAATGCACAAACTGGGCGACCAGGCAAAGTACAAACTTATCCTGTCCGGAACTCCGGTACAGAATAATGCAATCGACCTGTATAGCCAGTACCGCTTCCTTGACCCGACAATCTTCGGAACGAACTTCTATCAGTTCCGAAACAGATATGCCATCATGGGCGGATTTAACAGACACCAGATCGTGGGATACAAAGACCTCGACCAGTTAATCCAGAAAGAGCACTCCATCGCATACCGAGTGACCAAGGACGAAGCACTCGACCTGCCGGAGCAGACATTCCTGCAGAGATACATAACGATGTCGGCAAAGGAAAAGAACATCTACGACCGCATCAAGCGTGAGAGTTTCGCAGAACTGGAAAGCGGCGGGCAGATCAGCGCAACGACCGTGCTGACAAAGCTGCTTCGCCTTCAGCAGTTCACTGGCGGATTTTTAGTGGCAGACGGAGAGGAAAAGCCGGAACTGGTCAGCAAGGGCAAGCTGAACGCACTGGAAGAAATCGTGGACGATTATGTGGTGGACGCAGGAAAGAAACTGGTAATCTTCGCACGTTTCAGACCGGAGATAGACATCATCGGGCAGATGCTGAAAAAGAAGAAACTCCGCTACGGAGAAATCTATGGAGATGTGAAACTGGAGGACAGGGGCGACATCGTCAAGGACTTCCAGACGAACCCGGAAACGATGGTATTCCTCGCACAGATCGATACTGCAGGACTGGGAATCACACTCACGGCCGCAGACACCTGTGTGTATTATTCGGTCAACTTCAACTATGCAGCATATAGTCAGAGCCTTGCCAGAATCCACCGTATCGGGCAGAAGAATGCCTGCACTTATATCCACCTCATCACAGAGGGAACGATAGACGAAGTGGTGCTGAAAGCACTGGCAAAGAAAGAGGATCTGGCAAAAACAGTCGTGGATACATGGAGGGATTATTTTTAATGAAGAAAGATATAGATGCAAAATGCTATGAATTAACACTGACACCAAATTATGTGTCAGATTGGACTTTTAATGATGCGCTTAGAGAATTAATCCAGAATGGCACAGACCAAGAAGTACTGGATAAGGAGAATAAGTTCCAGATCATTTACAACGGAAAAGAAAAAACACTCAGACTTGTAAATCAAAAATCTGTCCTTAAGATAAATACCCTGCTTTTAGGACGAAGCAGCAAAGCAAACAATGAGGACACAGTTGGACAGTTTGGAGAAGGGTATAAAATTGCTGCTCTTGTTTTGAACAGACTTGGGAAAACCTTCACGATTTACAACAATGAAAAGGGGGAAATCTGGGAGTCCAGATTTAAAAACTCTGAAAAATGGTTGGAAAAGATCCTCGCATTTTATGTGTACAAGCATGATACAGATAACTCTGGTTTATGTATCGAAGTTGGAAATGTTACACACGAGGAATTCAATAATTTATACAAGGTGTGGCTTCATTTGGAGAACTGCGATTATAGCAAAGCCGACACAGGGTACGGCGAAATTATCTTGGATGAAGAATATGCCGGAGAAGTATATGTCAATGGATTGTTCGTGGATTGCAACAGTGATTTGAAATACGGGTACAACTTTAAGCCTAAATACATACGACTGGAGCGTGACCGAAAGACTTGCGATAGTTGGAATGTTGAAGAAATTACATCTCTTATGATTGCTGAAGCAATGGTAAAGGGAGACATTCCAATAGAGCAGGTTAGGAAAATGATTGAGGAACGTGCGGATGATGTATATCATTTTGAGTTCAATACTTACAAAAACGATGTGAAAAAAGTACAGGAAATGCTAATAGAATCGTTTGATAGTCAAAATCCACAGCCATACTCCATCCCAGTAGACTCACAGGAAGATGTGAAAAAAGTCAAAGCATATGGTGGAAATCCGGTAGTAGTTCCATCCGGAGTAGCGAAGTTGCTTAAAGAGGAAAAGGAAAAGCGTATTAAAACACTTATGGAAATACCATGCGCCAGTGTTATGACCTTAAAGGATAAATTCAATAGATGGTATGACATTTACGCTGAAAAACTTCCGCCAGAAGCGCAGGTGGAAATCAGAAACCTCATCGAAGAATTGGAGTGATTGATATGGACAAAATCGTAATCTGCAAGCAGTGCGGTAAGCCAGAATACTGGGGAGAAATGAGATGGCTGTCGGGAAGATGTACTTGCAGGAATTGTTACAAAGCAAACTGGCAGGACGAGAATCATTGCTTATACACATGGGATGATTTAGACGGAAAACGTCCAACAATGAAAGAGTACCAGGAACAGCAGGACGAGAGGTATCGCAATGGCAAAGATTGATATTTTTAACCCAGAAAGTAAATACGACATCCTCTACACGGACCCACCTTGGCAGCAAGGCAGGGGAGGAAAGAAAGCGGCCAGACCGAACAGTACCGGAACGACAGTACCATACGAGACAATGGACGTCCCCGGAATTATGGAACTGCACCGCTATGTCACAAACGAACTCATGAATAAAAAGCACAATGTATTCATGTGGACGATAGACAAGTACCTGCCGCAGACAGAGGAAATCATGAGCCTGCTTGGATATAAACTCCACGCAAGGCTGATATGGGATAAGGGCAACGGACCGGCACCCGCCTACACGGTGCGCTTCGCACATGAGTATCTGCTCTGGTTCTACAAGAAGGGAAATATCATCCTCCCAGACAAGGACAAGCGTGGAGCTTTTTCCACGGTACTCAGAGAGAACAACAAACGGCATCACAGCCAGAAGCCGGAATGTGCCTATCAGATGTTAGAAACATTCTTCCCACAGGCAAAGAAACTGGAACTCTTCGCAAGAGCGGAGCGTGACGGTTGGGATCAGTGGGGAAATGAATTATAAAACCAAAGAAGGAAGGAGCAAAGCAATGAAAACAGAACAACGGCTTCAGTCAGTCAATGAAATTTTAGACAAAAAAATTCGAGAATATAACAAAATTCTTGAAGAAAAAAAGAGACTAGAGAAGCAAACCAAAGAAAACAATGCTGCAAAAGAGAAAAAGGAACAGGAGATAGCACAGATAATGGTGGATAACGAGAAGCCAAGTACTATCGTGGATGGATATACCTACTCTTTACAGGAAACCAAAATGTATTCCAAGAAGGCGGAAGAAAAGCTAGAGCAGTTAAAAATAGAGGAGGGGATAGAATTCTTCGAGGTATTGAGAGAGCAGGGACTTGGTTCAATCATAAAGGAAACAGTCAATGCGAAAACACTACAGTCCACAATGAAGGCTCTTGATGATGAATTACCAGAAGGCGAAGATTTACCAGAGGATTTAGCAAAATGTCTCAATATTTACTCGAAACTTGGAATCAATAAGACAAAAGCAAGCAAAAACGCACAGCAGGCTTTAAGCAGAGCAAAGAAAGCACGGGAGGTATAAGCCATGGCAGATTATGAGCAGATGGAAATTGATGTAACACTGGAAAGCGACCGTGACCTCAAAGAGAATATGCAGGCAACAGCCAAATTCGCACTGGGTCAGATCATGGAGTATCAGCACCCGACCAAGGTAAAGAACCGCCATGAGGGATACGGAATCGCAGCAGAGGGATATGCGTCTCTGCAGGGCAAGATGAAGTCCACCAAGACGGATATGGATGACCTCTTGAAACTCCTTCCGAATGGAGATGGCGATGTGCTCAATGTAATCGGCAGCCTTTACAACTCAGCGGTCGAGGTAGCCGTGGAGTCCATCAAACTGGCAGCGCAGGCACAGAGAATCATGGACGACCTCTACTATGGAGAGAGCGGAAAGCCGACACCAGTGGAAGAATATCTGGATGAGCAGGAAGCCGGAGAGCAGACGGACGATGGCTTCGAGGAAGCCGACAACAACAAAGAAAACGCAGAGGAAATGGAGGATTAAACTATGGCAAAGAATGAGGTAGCAACCACAGAAAAGAATTTTAATCTGGTCACATTGACCGGAGAACTGAAGGAAGCAGTCGCAGAGGAAATGGACGGACTGGGCAACCTTCCGTTTGACAGAGCAAAGATTCCAAGCGGTGGCGGTCTTGCATTTGAACTGCCGGGAGAAACTGAGGACGAACCTGTCATGAGCACGGATATCACAGGAGTCATCCTGTACCACCACCCAATGAATTCCTACTGGGCAGAGCAGTACAATGGCGGAAATGCACAGCCGGACTGCTCAAGCATTGACGGAAAGCAGGGAATCGTGAGAGAAACCGGAGAGATCTGCGACTGCAGCAGATGCCCGCATAACCAGTTCGGAAGTTCCGGAGCAGGAAAAGCCTGCAAGAACATTCACAGATGTTACATCCTGCAGGAAGGAAACCCTGTGCCGATCATCCTTGCACTTCCTCCGACATCCCTCAAGTATCTGAGAGATTACATCGGAAAGAGAATTCTGCTCAAAGGACTCCGCTGCTATGATGCGGTAACCAAGATCACTCTGAAAAAGGAAAAGTCCGCAGACGGAATTACATACTCCAGAGCAGCGTTCTCCTTTGTCGGAAAGCTGACGGATGCGCAGAGAGCAGAAGCCAAGGCAATGGTAGAAATCGCCAAGGCATTCGCAGGAAACCTCACAGAGGTAGATGAAGCCGACTACAACACCGGAGCGGTAGATGCGTCAGAGTTCCAGAATGTGGAGGGAGACGCAAATCTGCCATTCAACTAAGGCAGACAAGCCGGGAGCAGAAATGCTCCTGGCATTATCCAAAGGAGGCACAGTATGCAGATATTGTTTGATAACTGGACCGGCAGATACGATGACGAATGCTTAATGCCGGGAGATATCGTGGAAGCGGCCATGATTTACAACTTTAGAGAGAATGCGGGCAACCAGAACGACCTCATGATCCAGATGAGCGAGGTCGCAGACATTGTCGGTAACGCACCTATCTATGACACCATATACAAGGAAAACAGATACTCTCCATGGAGATATGCAGGACAGTGTTATCCGGGAGAGTTGAGAAACAGAAATCCGGCACTCATGCCGATGTGCTATGTCTGCAGCAGATACAGAGCAGACACCAGGGAAGAACTGGAAGAAAATATCATGATTGCAAAGTGGGCGGCAAATAAACTGGTCAGCGAAGGAAAGATACCGATCGCACCGCACCTTTACTTCCCACGATTTATGGATGACTCCATCGCAGAAGAACGGTACTTCGGAATGGAAGCAGGCAAGCGTCTGATGATGCAGTGCAAAGAATTCCTCGTAGTAACCGTGGAAAATGTGATCAGCGAGGGGATGAATGAAGAAATCGACTACATGACGAACAGGCTCATGATGCAGGGCAAGTCAATCAACTTTACAAGGCTTGGACTGGGAACGGTAATACATAGTAGATTGGAGCGATAATATGCAGCAGACAGCAGAGGTCGACTTAGACCGACTGGTAGATTATAGAACTGAATACTGCTCCGTTATCAAGAAGCATAAGATCACAGGCGACAACCTCACAGGACTGTGCCCATTCCATGACGACAGGGCAAACTCGTTCTCGGTAGACCTAAAGACAGGAAAATGGCATTGCTTCGCAGAAAATGATGGCGGAAACTTCGTCACATTCTACGCAAAGCTGCACGGACTGGACACCAAGGAAGCCTATAAGCAGATACTGGAAAAGTATGGAGCATTGAGTGAGCCGCAGGAGAAGCCAAAGGAAAAGAAACCAGGACTGGATCATTACACCGTATCCCAGTATTCATTCGAGAAGCGTCTCCCAGAAGAATGGCTGAAAGAGCAATGCTGTCTGCAGACAAAGAAAGACCGAAACGGAGTCCAGTATTTATACATACCATATTTTGATGCAGAAAAGAATCTGGCACTGCACCGCAAGAGATATGGCGGAAAGCAGTTCCGGTGGGAATACGGAAAGACCGAGAAGTTGTGTATGTATGGACTGTGGCAGATAGAAGCCATTCGGAACATCGGATACGCAGCACTGGTAGAGGGCGAGAGCGACTCCCAGTCCATGTGGTACATGGGAATCAGCACACTGGGAATACCGGGGGCATCCATGATGCGTGCGGACTGGGCAGGAGTCCTGCAGGATTTGAAATTATATATCCATGTAGAGCCGGACAAAGGCGGGGAGACATTCCTCGCCAAAGTCACAAGGGCACTCCGGGAAGGAAAGTTCGTAGGAGAAGTATACAAATGGAGCTGTCGAACACTCGGATGCAAGGACCCATCGGAAGTTTATATGAAGTATGGCAAAGAGGAAGCGGCCGAGAAGATCCGAAAAGCAATCAGCAACGCAGAGCAGATAGACATCGAGGAAGATAACATCCCGGAAGCGGTCGAGGGAGCACCTGTGAACTTAAGGCAGCCGGAAGGTTGGATTTATTCAGAAAAGGGAATCAGCGTGATCGATGAAAAGAAGTATGCACCAGTCATGGTATGCAGAACCCCGATCATTATCACGCAGCGACTGCGGAGCATGGAAACAGGAGAGGAAAAGATAGAGGTAGCATTCAAGAGGGATGGGCAGTGGCACAAGGCAATATACCCACGAAGCACCATCTTCACATCCAGAGCCATCACAGCACTGGCAGACTTAGGATGCACCATTACATCGGAGAATGCAAAGCACGTAGTAAAGTTCCTTGCAGCACTGGAAGCAGAGAACATAGACATCATAAAAAAAGCAGACTCCACAAGCACATTCGGATGGCAATCCGGAAAGAGATTCGTACCGGGGCACGATAAGGATATCGTACTGGACATTGATCCATCGCAGAGAGGAATGGCAGCGGCATACTGCCAGAACGGAACAATGGCGGACTGGCTCAAAATGATAAAGCCACACAGGAGCAGGGATAAGTTCCGCTTCATACTGGCGGCCAGTTTCACAGCACCGTTACTGCGGATTATAAAACAGAGAATATTCTTCGTTTACAACTGGGGCGGTTCAAAAGGCGGAAAGACCGCAGCATTAAAAGCAGCACTCTCCGCATGGGGCGACCCGGAAAGGCTGATGGTAAACTTCAACGCAACACAGGTAGGCTTGGAAAGAACCGCATCCTTTTACTGCGACCTACCACTGGGAATTGATGAGCGTCAGCTTGCAGGCAACAACCAGAACTCACTGGAAAAAATCGTGTATATGATCGCCAGTGGTACAGGAAAGATACGAGGTGCAAAGAGCGGTGGCATCCAGGCAACACAGACATGGAGAACCGTGGCACTGGCAACCGGAGAAGAACCACTATCAACAGAAACATCGCAGACAGGTGTAAGCACCCGTGTGCTTGAAATATACGGTGGACCATTTGACGATGAGAGGGAAGCCTCCGTCATGCATCAGCAGTCTGGAATGAACTGCGGATGGGCGGGACCGGCTTACATCGGAATGCTCCTGCACACAGACGAGAGAAGCATCACGGAGAAATACGATGAAATGATGCAGTATGTATACCAGATCAGCAAAGGAAAGAGCGGATCACACATAGCAGGCATCGCAGCGGTGGCACTGGCGGACGCAATCATCGACACATGGGTATTTAATAACGGAGAATGGCTGAAACGGTACGAAAATGGAGAATTTGATACGGAATCAGCCAAAACAAACACGGAAAACCTGCAAATCGACCCGGAATCATGGGAAAGAGCCAAAGAGATGGCAAGGAACATCCTGCAGGAGCAGATGAACGCAGACACCGGAGATGTAAACGAGAATGCCACGCAGTACATCGTGGACTGGATACTGTCAAACAAGGACAGCTTCGGGGAGAAAGCCTTCGGAACGTGCCTTGGCATGATTCAGAACAAGAACGCATACATCTTCCCATCCATGCTGACGCAGGCACTCACGAAAGCAGGGTACTCATCCAGAAAGACACTGAAATACCTCGCAGATAAGGGTCTGATCGGAGTATCAGTCCTTAAGGATGGCAGCACCAAGAACTCCGTAACAAAATGGTTTAACAACCGAAACTGCCGCTTTGTGGAATTCCACCTGGGCGACCTCGCAGAGGAAAAGGACCCATTACTGGAGGAGGAAGAAATCGCAGAGCAGATGAAACCGCAGCAGATGAATCTGCCGGGAATGGGTGATGGATGGCAGACCATACCCGATGAGGAAGCAGATAAGCTGCCGTTCAATTAGTCACAGAATTTGCGATTTAGTCACAAAAACCATGGAGCAGAAAAAATTGTGTGACTGGAAATTATGTGACCAAAATCGCTAAAAAGTTATAAAAAACCTTAAAAAACCGCACACCTAAAATTAGGTGTTTAGTTAGGTGTTCGGTTAGGTGTTTAGTAAAAAACCCAGTAAAATCAAGGCTTTTAATAACATCTAAACACCTAAAACACCTAAATCACTATTTTTATTGTATTTACGGAAAATTGTGTGACTGCATGAAGGGTTAGTCACAGAAATCACTAAAAAAACATGGTGTATATCAAAAATTAGGTGTTAGGTGTTTAGTAACCCCGACAAAGCCAGTAAAATCAAGGGTTTCACAGTGAACACCTAAATGAACACTTAGGTGTGCGGTGGAAAAATCGGGGCATTAGGTGTTCGGAGAAAGAAAGGGTGGTGCGAATGGACAACGAGAGCAATCCAAACGATGAAGAAAAACTGAAATCGTTACTGGAGACACTGAGGAAGAATGATGAAAAAGTGCCAAAGGAACTCCTTCGGACAAAGTACAAAAAGCCGTACCGGGAACTGAAGGAAAGCATCAAGGAAGTGGCAGACCGGATGCTGAACGGCAGAATCCGAGAGGGAATCGTCATAAAGACGGATGAAGCCGGACAGGTTCTCATTAAGCAGATCCAAACAACGCTCGATGAGAAAAGGAATGCAGGAACAGGAAAAGAACTCGGCAGGGCACTCTACAAAGAATACAGTCTGGAAAAGTTCCTGCAGATTGTGGAAGAAATCAGAACCGCAATCTGGAATCTGTGGATACCTTACTGGCAGGAGCACTGTTGCTTATATGCAGCACCGGAATGCTTCGAGGAAAACGGACCGCCACCGAAGATTTACAACGATTTGACAAAAGAGTTCCTTGTAGACCAGGAACAGAACATCTGGGAGAAGAAACCAGAGTGGGAATCAGAACAGAGAATGATCATCACAGCCGGAGCGTGCCACATTCTGGCTGAGGGATTAAAGAATAAGGAGGAAGCAGATGGGATGCAAAGCAGCGATACCAACAGATGAGTACCACGGATGGGAGTGCGAAATAACAGAGGGAGCGTGTATGTTTTTACACCCAGACAGTAAAAGATGTGCCAAAGAATACGGCGAAGGACCAGATGCAGTAGAACAGGAGGAGCAAAACAATGGATAACAGACAGGCAAACATCAACAGATTTGAAGCAGAGATGACAAAGGTAACAAGAGACGGAGTGGACAAGCTGATGGCATTTATCAGAAAGAGTGATATGTACGCAGCACCTGCAAGTACCAGATTCCACCTTTCAGTGACAGGCGGACTGCTGCAGCACTCACTCAATGTACTGGATGCACTGAGGGCGAACCTCACAAAGAACGATGACGGCACATACTCATACGAGGTCGCAGGAGTTCCGGCAGCCAGAGTGACAGAGGAAAATGTGATCATCATGGCACTACTCCATGACATCTGCAAGACCTACTTCTACACAACGGAAATCAGAAACCGCAAGGTCAATGGAAAGTGGGAGCAGTACGAAGCATTCGCAGTGGACGACAAGATTCCATACGGTCACGGAGAAAAGTCTGTAATGATGATCGAGGAATATATGAAGCTTCAGCCAGTAGAAAGATATGCAATCAGATGGCACATGGGATACACCGAAGCCGACACCTTATCATTCAACAATGCAATCGACAGATACCCGATGATCTGGGCACTGCATTCCGCAGACACACAGGCAAGTCACTTTATGGAAAACAATGAGGGGAACAAGCTGGCATACGCAGACAACGGATCAGCGGAATACGCAGATCAGCCGACCATGCAGGAGGCAACCGCCCCGGTATTTGAGGAGGCGACACCAGTATGAGCATGATGGAACTGCTGTCTCAGATGAGAGAGCAAGCCAGAGCCAAGAAGCAGCGCAAAGGAAGCCTGCCGTGGTTTTGTATCATTCTTTCGGACAAATGCGTAGAACCGGAAAAACCCTGTACTGAGTGCAGGGTTTACGAGGAACATAAAGAAGAAATCGAAAAGGAGATGGAGAGACATGATCATCAAAATTGAAGCAGTACCGAAACTGATAGTGGAAGATGGAGTAGAGAAAGTCGTCATGGGAGCAAACAATCAGCCAGTGCGGGATAAAGAAAGAGCACTTATCACAACCAAGGGCGGCAATTACCGCAGAATCGTCACACTCACAGACGAACTGGCGGCAGAGGTGGCAAAAGGACACCGATACTTCAATGCAGTAGAGAAAAACGGAAAACTCCACATCACAGGGAGAGTGTCCGCCAGATTTTAAGGAGGCAGACAATGACAGCAAAGAACGCAGAAGGGTATCCAGACCCAACAGCAGAGGAAGCAATCCGCCATGTAATGCGTGGAGGAAAACTGGATTATACCTCCTTCAGAACCTATGAGGAATTGCAGGACTACACCATAGAGCATAACAAAGGCATAAGCACCAGGGAAGCGGCCGACAAATTCATCCGGGAGAAGATGCCAAAGGAAAGTTACTTCCAGAAGAAAATCCTTGACTGGATAAAGGATAACGCACCAAATGCCATCGCATGGAAAGAAGCAGCCGGTCCGTACTCCAGACAGGGAATCCCAGACATTACCTGCATCATCAATGGCAGGTATTACGGATTCGAGGTCAAGCGGCCATTCATCGGGGTGCTGAGTAAGATGCAGGAACAGACCATAAAGCAGATCCGCAGGGCAGGCGGAAGGGCGGAAGTTGTCACTTCAGAAAAGGAAGTAGCAGAAATCCTGCTGCCGGAACTGACACAGAAATAGCAAGGGAGCAAACAGAATGAGAGTAGCAATCGAACCGAGAAAATCAACTGACCGTGGCGGATATTACTGTATGCCGCTGAAGGTAAATGTGCCGACAGGACGCAAGGACTGGAAGCTGACCAAGTGCCCGGAGTGCGGTGCACAGTGTTGGGAACTGCCACTGGCAGAAGTAGCCAAGGCGCAGGGAGCAAAAGGACTCTGCACCATGTGCGCTTTAAAGAAGGGAGTGAGCGGAAGATGAGAGTAAAAATAAAGCCAGTCAATGATATGGCGGTGTCTGACGAACACCTCAACATCATAATCCTCAAAAAGCCAAAGCGCAGATATAGACAGATTATCAAGGCATATTACAGAAGAATGCAGAAGAAGGAAGTGAAAGAATCATGAAAGCAATAACAGTATGGCAACCATGGGCAACGCTATTGGCGACTGGGCAGAAACATAACGAAACACGGTCATGGAAAACAAGCTATCGTGGAGAAATCCTCATCCACGCAGCCAAAACAGACCACAGCGGAATCCTGCTACATATCCCGATGGAAGAATTGAAGCACTTCCAGGACGCAGGTGTAGTAAATAAACTACCAACAGGAGCAATCATCGGGAAAGCAAATCTCGTGGATTGTTTCCAGATCGATGAAGCCTATCGGAGAAAACTGCAAAGAGAGAATCCGGCAGAGTTAGCATTCGGAGATTATACCATCGGCAGATACGCATGGGTAATGGCAGATGCAATATTATTCAATAAGCCAATTCCGGCAAAGGGAAAGCAAGGACTGTGGAACTGGGAAGGAGATGTACAGGATGAACGATGATGAAAAGTGTTGCTGCGGAAACTGCCTGCACCACAGACCATCATGGGAAACAGGACATCTGAGCGGATGGCACTGCGATAACTTCATGGCAGACGCATACGGATGTGATACAGAGTACGATGATGGAGAAGAATGTCCAGATTTTGAAAGCAAGAGGTAGGTAAACCATGTGGAAGATTTTTATAGAATACGATGATAAAAGCAAATTGACGATAACCGGAAAGCACAAGGATATCCCAGTAGAACTGGCAAACAAATACTACAGAGAATATGTGAAAAGCAGCGTATGTAATGCCACATATTAGCAGTATCCAAAGAAAGACCATGAATCTATGTCATTGGCAACGAAGATAATGGAACTTCAAAATGGAGTGCAACGATGAATGACGAATTTGAAAGTTGTGTAATGATTTGCCAGAACTGCGGACACGAAACAGCGATTGATCCAAATAGAACAATAGGAGCAATAATACCTTTGGAATTTTGTCCGTGGTGTGGAAAAGAAATAAAGGAGGCAGAGTAAGATATTCAAAAAGGCGATCAATGCAAAGTGGGCATTCTACTGGGCAAAGTTCATGACAGAAGCAGCGGCCATCTGTAGGAAGTATGAGCATGAGGTAATCGAAGGCAAGGGAACGGATTATGAATATACACACCTCTCATGCGATGGTTGCCCATTCAATGTAGAGAAGTTCGGAGAGCATAAGATATGCGGGTGCATATTAAGCGGACCGGACGACTGGGATGAGCCAAAGGTAATCGGTCATATCGTTCGCACAATAATCCATGAAATGGCAGGTGGTAAGAAATGAGCGAGAACGAAATCCGTGAGTACGCACTCATGAAAGCGACATTTAAGTGGTTGCTGATTGGTATGTTATGGCAGGGATTGGAATTGTGGTTCTACGGAACAACCAGACCGAGCAACGAGGATACAATCATCGGATTTTTACTCTGGTATTACATCGTGAGATGTGAATGCATGAAAAGGGGAGTCTGGTGGAAAAGAGGTGGAGACAATGGCAAAAGGTAAACCAAAGCGTAAGCCATTCGGGATGAATTCCAGTCTGGCGGATGCAACACAGGTAATGAGACAGCTTCCGGTGTCGGCAATGCTATCGTCCATTGAAATGCAGATTAATATCCTGCAGGAGCGTGGAGTAGAGATACGAGACTGGGAGAACAAAGACCGGGTACTTAAGCAGGTAAGAATACTCGGCGGAAAAGCATACTTCCTTGCGGAGGACAAACCCAGGGATTAGAAAGAAGGAAAACTATGACACCAGACAGCATGGCAAATGAAGTAGAAGAACAAAAACTGCTTCTCAAACAGTACCTCGGACAATATTATTATGCCAAGATGAAAAAGAAGCAGTTGGAAGCCAGACTTCGTACTTTCAGAGAAAATATGCTCGGCACAAAGGGGATGCAATACTCCCCAGTGCCACGCAGCCAGACCAACAGCGTAGGAGACGGACCGGCAACGCAGGTCATCCGCGCGATGGAGATCGAGGACAGAATCGAATCACAGAAAGCAGAGATGGCAAAGACCATGCTGAATGTGATGAAGATCATGGATTTTTTACCAACGGATTCCACGGAACGAAGCATACTGGAATACAGACACATTGACTGTTTGAGTTGGAAGCAGGTGTGCAAGGAAGCAAACATGACAAGGACTCCTTGCAACAAATACTACAACGCAGGAATTGACAAGCTGCTTACATACAAAAAAGTACAGTCAATTTTACAGGAATTCGCCTCCTCCCAAGAACCCTCAAAGCCTTGAAATTGCTTGACTTCGGAGTAGGGGGGGGGTAGAATTGTACTGACAAAATAGCTTATTGTCAGATGATAAATTCTACCCCTTAAAAGGAGGAGCAATATGGGATTGAAAGATTACACAGATACAAAAAACGGGCCGCAATTGGCGGTATTAAAACACGCAGTCATCGGAGACAGAATCGGAGAGGTTAAGATAGAAAAAGGCTTCCTAAAATTCAAAGGAACGATGACGGACAAACATACCAAGGAAGTGCATCATTGCACCATGGCAGGATGCGACTGTGAAGATTATAAGAAAAACAAGCTGCCATGTGTGCATATGTACAAACTGGCATTGGAGTACGGAATGTACAAAGACATTCAGAAACGAGGATTTGCAGGAAAACTGGCAGGACTGAGTGATGAAGCCTTCGCCTATTTTGAAAGCGCAATGTATGGCGGATACTACGATAAAGAGAGAGACATCGAAGATGGATCATGGGAAAAGATAACTCAGAAGATTAAAAGCGAATTATCCAGAGAAGGACTACTGGAATTTCATCGTGGATATTTTGTATTTACGAACCATGTCCAGAATGAAATCATCGGGTATATCCTGGCGACTTTTTCAGACCCACGCAGTATAGAGCGTAGAAAAAATCAGTAAAAATAATCACGGAAATATCAAGCTGGAAATTTTACTGGGAAAAATTCCGCAAAAGAAAAAAAGAACATCGAAAATTCAAGCCGACTTTTGGAAATCCACATTCGGAATCCAAGGGCCGGCTTTTACTGTGTGTGCAGAACGGATTATAAATACCAAACCTAAAAAATAGGGCACGCATATAGGGAGTGTATAAGGCCCACATATAACACACCCATATATGGGGCAGGTATTATGCCCAGAAAAAAGACAGGAAAAGCACAGAGGTACAGGGGCGCACCGTAGCACACACCCACAGGGGCAGGGAGAGCAGGGGCAGGACGCACCCACACACCACAGCCACAGCACTACGCAGACGCACCACAGGCAGGGCAGGCAAGGCACAGGGCACACCACAGGACAGGGGCACAGCACCACACAGAAGCACAGCACACAGAAGAAAGCACAAGAGAGTACACAAGAGTACATCGAGGTGTGCTATAGTAGTAGCGTGGAGCACAAGGGGACAGACCACACGGTCACACCCAACCACTCCACTTGCTCCCCTCAGAGAGGACATGGCACAAGGCATCAGAGCCTGCGCTGTGTCCTCTTTTGCGTGCAGGCGGGGCACGGCATCGCCGTAGGTACTACCCAGACCCAAAATGCAATGCGGGGCGAGGAAGGCGCGGCTTTTTTGCCGATAAAATAAAAAAATTTTTAACCATTTCGTTACGCAAAGCGGGAAGGAGGCTTGGAAATGGACCAGAAACTGAGAACTGAGCGCAGGAAACTGGCTGACTTAAAGGCAGCAGAATACAATCCAAGAAAAGCACTGACCCCGGACGATGCGGAATACCAGAAAATAAGGCGGAGCATTGAAGAATTCGGATACGTTGACCCCATCATCATAAACGAGGATGGAACTATCATAGGCGGCCATCAGAGGGCAACCGTCCTCAAAGACCTCGGATACCAGGAAGTGGATGTGGTCGTGGTGGCTCTGGACAAGCAGAGAGAGAAGGCTCTGAACATCGCACTGAATAAGATTACAGGCGAATGGGATGAAGTGAAGTTAAAAGATCTGCTGCTTGACCTCGACCTCGGAGATTACGACATATCACTGACAGGCTTCGAGCAGAACGACCTCACGGAACTGGTGGACAAACTCGCTATCGAGCCGGAAGCAGTGGACGATGACTTCAATGAGGACGAAGCACTGGAGCAGGCGGAAGCCGAACCAGTAACCAAACTCGGAGATGTGTGGCTACTGGGCAGACACAGGCTCATGTGCGGAGACAGTACATCGCAGGATGACATGGCGGTTCTGATGAATGGAGAAATCGCAGACCTTGTCGTCACTGATCCGCCATACAATGTCAACTACGGAGACAAGGCAGAGATGCTCGATGAGTACCTCCCTGCCAAAGGACACCGCAACATCAACCACATCAAGAACGATAATATGGACAACCAGAGTTTCTATTCGTTCTTACTGGCAACCTACCAGAGTGCTTATGAATTTATGAGAGCCGGGGCAGCAATCTATGTATTCCACGCAGAGAGTACCGGACACATATTCAGACAGGCATTTCTTGACGCAGGACTGAAACTCGCCCAGTGCTTAATCTGGGAAAAGAACGCATTCGTCCTCGGCAGACAGGACTACCAGTGGAGACACGAACCGTGTCTGTATGGATGGAAAGAGGGTGCGGCGCATTACTTCATCAATGACAGGACACAGGATACCGTCATTCTGGAAGATGATATAGATTTCAGTGCCATGAAGAAAAACGAACTTGTGGCATATCTGGAAGAACTCCGCAGGAAAAACAGAGATCAGACCTCTGTTATTTACGAGAACAAACCGACAAGGAATGACATACACCCAACCATGAAGCCAATCGCACTGGTCGGAAAATTCATAACCAATTCCAGTAAGTCCGGATGGAATGTACTGGATCTGTTTGGTGGAAGCGGCAGCACCCTCATGGCCGCAGAGCAACTGGGAAGGACGGCATTCATCATGGAACTGGATGAGAGATTCTGTGATGTGATCGTGAAACGGTGGGAAGATTACACCGGACAGCAGGCAGTCCGAATCCCGGCAGAGGATGTAAAGTAGAATGGCAGAGGAACAGCAGGGCGGCTTCTACCGTGTAGAGGTCATCGCTTCTCTGTTCGGAGTAACGGTGCGAAGGGTGCAGCAGCTTACTCAAGAGGGCATCATATCAACAACCAAGACCAAAGAGGGGAATCGGTATGAATTAGCACCTACCATTCAGAGGTATGTCAAATACCTTTCAGACAAGGCATACGGAAAAAGCAAGTCCGAAAAGGAAGCCGAACTGAGGGAACAGAAACTGCAGGCAGAGATCGCCCTCAAGGAATCCCAGGGAGAAATGCATAGATTAAAGACAGAGATCGCATCGGGGAAGTACATCGACATCGAGGAAGTGAAGATGGACTATAGCCGATTTTTTGTTTCATTCAAAAAGTTTGCATTATCCCTGCCGAGCCGACTATCCGGCAGAATCAGCGGTCACTGCGACCCGATGGAGATTCGCTCGATAGAAAAGGATCTGAACGCAGAAATCATCCGGTTATTAAACAGCTTTGTGGTGGCAGGCTGCACACCGGAAGAAATGGAAAAGAAAAAGCGTGGCAAGAAATCCGTATCGTAGATACGAGGTCACAGAATACCAGAAGGAAGCCTTAAAGTTCCTACAGCCACCAGAGGACATCACGGTATCGGAGTGGGCAGATAAGTACAGGGTACTGGATGCCAAGACCTCTGCAATGCCGGGACCATGGCGGACAGAACACACCCCATACCTTAAAGGCATCATGGATGAGTTCAACAATTATGAGACAGAGGAAATCGTCTACGTGAAGCCTACGCAGGTAGGTGGAACAGAGTGCCTCCAGAACATGGTAGGTTACATCGTCCAACAGGACCCTGCGCCGACCATGATCGTATACCCGACAGATACGCTCGCCAAATCCATATCGGAGAACAGACTGCAGCCGATGTTCAAAGCGGCACCGGAACTCCGAAAGAGGTTTGATGAGAACTCGCAGTTGCAGGAATTACAGTTTGATGGAATGTATCTGACACTGGCAGGCTCGAACTCCCCATCAAGCCTTGCGAGTAAAGCAATCCGATTCCTGTTTCTCGATGAGGTGGATAAATATCCGGGGGCATCCAAAAAGGAAGCTGACCCGGTCAGTCTGGCAAGGGAACGAACCAAGACATTCCACAACAGGAAGATATTCATCACAAGCACACCGACACTGAAAACAGGGCATATCTGGAAAGCCAAGGAAGATGCAGACATAGAGAAGCACTACTTCGTTCCATGTCCGCACTGTGGGGAATACATCGAACTCAAGTGGAAGCAGATACACTTCCCAAAAGAGGAGGGGATGAGTTACGCAGACCGTGCAGAATTCGCAACCTATGTATGCCAGGAGTGCGGATGCGTAATCACAGACCAGGACAAGCCGGAGATGCTCCGCAAGGGAGAGTGGCGGACGGTCAAGGAAAACACCAAGTTCGTCCGCAAGGTAGCGTTCTGGATGAACACCCTGTACTCTCCATTTGTTCGCTTTTCAGAGATTGTAAAGGAGTTTCTGGACAGCAAGGATGACCCGGAGAAGCTGCAGAACTTTGTCAACTCATGGCTTGCAGAGCCGTGGGAGGATACCAAGCTAAAGACCAACGCAGACCTCGTCATGGAAAGACAGACCGAGTACGAGGAACTGGTAGTGCCGGAGTGGGCAAAACTGCTTACGGCAGGAGTCGATGTACAGGAGAACTGCCTATACTGGAGCATCAGAGCGTGGGGCAATTACCTCACAAGCCAGAACATAGCACATGGGCAGGCTTTCTCATTCCAGGAAGTCGAGAGAATCATGAACCTCGAATACCAGATGCCGGATAGCACACCACTGGTCGTAGCACTGGCACTGATCGACTCCGGTAATGACGCAGATACGGTGTACGATTTCTGCGCCAACAATTCAGAATGGGCACTGCCAAGCAAAGGTTCATCAAACCCGATGCTGTCGCACTACAAACTGTCCAAGGTAAATAAGAGCGACAGCAAGGCATACGGCATGAATCTGGTACTGGTGGACACCGGAAAATATAAGGACATGATCGCCGGACGAATGCAGAAAAAGAACGGCAGTGGATCATGGATGGTTTACCAGGGATGCGACAGAGAGTACGCAGAGCAGGTAACTGCGGAACATAAAGTGAATGTCAAAATGGGAAACGGCAAGGTCAAACAGGAATGGCAGCAGAAAACCTCCCACGCAGACAACCACTACTTGGACTGCGAGGTATACGCAACAGCAGCGGCAGATATCCTCGGAGTACGAACCCTGCATCTGAATGAGATACAGGAAAATGAGCAACCAAAGAAACAGGAAACAACCCAGTACACCCCGGAAGAACACTGGATCAGTCAGAACGAAGGGTCATGGGTATAAAGGAGGCAGAGCATGGCAGCAGTAGAATCCAATTACAATGCTTCGGAAATGCTAACCGAAGTAAATAATGCCATTTACGCAGTGCTCGTAGGCGGCCAGTCATACAAGATTGGTACGAGACAGCTCACCCGTGCCGACCTTAGTCTGCTCTACAAATTAAGGAACGACCTCACAGCACAGATTGCAGCAGAGGGTTCAACCAGTTTACTGGACGATACCTATGTCGCAGTATTTGATGGGAGGTAGGACATGAACTGGTTAGACGGAATTATAGGTTTTATATCTCCAGAATGGGGAGCACGCAGGGAAGCATGGCGACAGAGTCTGACTGAGATGAGGAACTACGATGCAGGCAACTACGACAGGGGTAATGCAAACTGGAGGGTGCTCAACCAGTCAGCAGAATTTACGGACCGGTACAGTCGTGACAATGTCCGAGCGAGAGCCAGAGACTTGGAACGAAACTCCGACATGATGAATTCGGTCATCGGAGCATATAAGAGAAATGTGATCGGTGGCGGATATGCACTGCAGGCAAAGACTGGAAGTGACAAGACCAACGAACTCATCCAGGCAGCCTGGAAGAAATGGTGCAAGAAACAGAACTGCGATGTGACCGGAACGCAGTCCTTCACGCAGATGATGAGAATGTGCGTGAAACGAAAGAAGGTCGATGGCGGAATCCTCATCGTAAAGAGATACACCAAAGACGGATACCTCCCATTTAAGCTTCAGACATTCGAGGTGGACGAATTGGACAACTCGCAGATGCTCCCGAAGAAAAAAGGTAACAAGGTAGTCGGTGGTATTGAAATGAATGAGTATAACAAGCCGATGGGGTACTGGATCAGACAGTATTCCGTGGACGGAATGGCACTCTCAAATCCCGTGTATGTGGATGCGAAAGATGTCATTTTTTTATACACAAAACACCGTCCATCGCAGGTGCGTGAGATGTCCGATATGAGTCCGACAATCACAAGAATCCGAGACGCTAACGAATTTATGATAGCCGTATCGGTCAAAGAGCGAATAGCGGCCTGCCTGTCGGTATTCATTAAAAAACAATTACCGACAACCGGAATCGGTCGTCAAAACGGCAGTGTTCCGGGACCGCACCAGGACTACCAGGGTAAATCCATCGCACCCGGCATGATAAAGGAACTGAATGCCGGAGATGAGATACAGGTAGTAAACCCGACCGGACAAGCAACGGATGCAGCAAGCTACATCAAACTGCAGCAGAGACTTGTCGGAGCAGGACAGGGCATCAGTTATGAAGCCACAAGCCGTGATATGTCGGAAAGCAACTACTCCTCAACCAGACAGGGCATCATCGAGGATGATATGACCTATGCAGAGGAGAAAGAGATGCTGATGGAAGTCATGGACGAAATATATGAGACTTTCGTTATTTCCATGTGGCTTGCGGGAGAACTGGAGGCAAAGGACTTCTGGGAGAATAAGGATAAATACTTCGAGCACGCATGGATCACTGCACCGAAGAAATGGATTGATCCGCAGAAAGAAGCAAACGCAAATAAGATTGCTCTCAATACCGGACAAAAGACCTTCAAGCAGATTGCTGCTGAACAGGGTCGTGACTGGAAAGAGCAGATCGATGAGATGGCAGAGGTACTCGAATACGCAAAGGATAAGGGTATCGACTTAGGAGGTGTGATTTTTGATCAGACAGCAGCAGAACTCTATGAGGACGAAGAACCTGCCAACACTCCTCAAGAGGGAACAGGACAGCAAGCCGGAGAAGAAACCGGGCAAGAAGCAGGCGAAGGCGATGGAACATCGCAAGAAGGAGAAGCAGACAACCAGGGAACTGACGGTTAATTCCATCAGAGCCATGGAGGGCGAGGGGAATGAGCGAAAGTTCATTCTTTCTTTTTCGTCTGAAGAACCATACGAGAGATGGTGGGGAACAGAAATCCTCGACCATTCAGAGGGAGCGGTAGACCTTACACGATTAAATGAAATCGGGGTACTGCTCTATAACCACAACCGAGACAGAGTGATTGGCAAAGTCAATCGTGCATGGATCGAGAATTTACGTGGTATGGCAGAGGTCGAATTCGACAGCGATGAAGATGCAGACCTTATCTATCAGAAAGTCAAGAGTGGAACACTGAAAACCACTTCCGTAGGCTATCAGATAGATTCATGGGAGGAAGTAATGCCAAACAAGCAGTCGGCAGATGGCAGGTTCACAGGACCGGCAGACATCGCAAGAAAGTGGACACCTTACGAAATCAGTATCGTGAGCGTGCCTGCGGACCCAACGGTCGGTGTAGGCAGGGAACTGGAAGATGAAACCGAGCAGGGAACGCAGAGCCGCTCTATTGACTGGTTTGAAAGGCAACTTCAAATAAATAAAAATATTATCAACCAAGGAGGTAACAGACGATGAACAAAAAGCAGCAGAGACAGCAGAAAATGCTCCGTCAGCAGGAAATCGTAAATGCCGCCAAAGATGCAGGCAGAGATCTCACTGCAGAGGAGCAGACAGAGTTCGACTCCCTTCAGAGAGAAATTGAGAGACTGGACGGAGAGATTGCAGCAGAGGAACAGCAGCAGAGAGGTATGACCCCTCAGCCAAACGATCCTCCGCAGAATCTGGCAAACCCGGAAGCAGACACCCAGAGAGCAATCCAGGAAGAAAGAGCCAGAATCCGTTCTATCACAGAACTCTGTGGAGAATTTGGAATGGAAGCCAGAAGCTACATCGAGAGCGGTGCGACACTTGACTCCGTGAGAGAAGCAGCACTGGAGCACGTAAGACAGCACGGTGCTCCTATCTCAGCAAACGGCAGAGTAAGCATTACTGAGAGTGCAGAGGACAAGTTCAGAGCGGCAGCAGCGGACGCTATCGTGATGAGAAGTGGAATGGAACTCCAGAACCCGGCAGACGGTGCAAGACAGATGATGGGAATGACACTCCGTGACTTAGCCATTGAGTGTCTGACCAATGAAGGACAGTCCGGACTCAACAGAAGATCCTCTGACGAACTCTACGGTATGTTGCAGAGACAGTTCTACAATCCGACAGCAGCGTTCCCTGCTATCCTCGACAATGCCATCAACAAGGCATATGTGGAAGGACACAAGACTGTAGCCGTAACATTCGACCAGTGGACAAAGAAGGGAACTCTTAAGGACTTCAAGACCCACGACAACAACTACTTAGCAGGACCGGTAGGCGAGTTCCTCGAAGTGCCGGAGGGCGGAGAGTTAAAGCATGATGTGTTCGGAGATGAGAAACTCCCGACCAGAAAGCTGAAAACATACGGCCGCCAGTTCACACTTACAAGACAGGCATTCATCAACGATGATATCGATCTCTTAACCAGAGTTCCTGCCAAGTACGCAGCGAGCGCAAGAAAGACCCAGAACAAGCAGTGTTACCAGATCCTCGTAAACAATCCGGCGATTTATGACGGTACTGCATTATTCAGCAGCGCACACTCCAACTTACTGGCAAAGGGCACAGGAATCACGAAGGAAGCCGTGCAGGGCATGATCCTCGCACTCCAGAACCAGACAGACCAGTTCGGAGAAGCAACTATCATCAGACCTGCAATCATTATCGTGCCGAGCGGATATATGTTCGATATGTACACGCTGTTCTACAGCCCGACAATCAGCACGTCCGGCAACACGCAGGCAGTGAACCCGCTCTACAGATACAAGGACAGCATCACGGTAGTGGAAGATCCGACAATCAACGCACTCTGTGGTGGTTTTGGAAATGTAATGCCTTGGTGGTTACTTGGAGCAAAGGACGACACAGACTTCATCGAGGTTGACTATCTGAACGGACAGGAGATCCCGACAATCAGAAGAATGGAGACTCCGGGCACATTAGGATTTGTATGGGATATCTACCTCGACTGGGGTATCAGCGTCATGGATTACCGTGGAGCAATCAAGAACCCTGGTATCGAAGTAAAGAACCCGATCGAGTTAGCATAACAGAAGGAGGATGCAGCCATGAGCAAAGCAAGTTACTGGCAGAGAGGGGAAACCCTCGATTATAAAAACACCGGAGCGACTACCATCGAAGCCAATACGGTCATTGAACTGACTGGCAGAGTTGGTATCGCAGGAACAGACATCGCCCCTGGTGCAGAGGGCGACCTTCACGTATGCGGTGTATTTGAGTTTGACAAGACAAGTCAGAACGAGATCACATTCGGACAGCCTGTTTATTTTGATAAGACAGGCATCACAGAAGCAAGCAAGGACGGAAGTTCCAACGCATACACACCTGCAGGCTTCGCAGCCAAGGCAGCGGCCGCAGGAGATAAAAAGGTACTTGTAAAAATCGGATAAGGAGGTGCAGCCATGGAACTGGTAGCAACATACCCTATCCTTTACAGATCACACCAGTATGAAGTCGGAGACAGCCTCCCGGCAGACGATGAATCAATGGTGCAGGCATGGCTTGACGCAGGAACAGCCGTGTGGAGCGAAGGTAAGCAGGAGAAAGCGAAAGCGACTCCTGCCACCGCCACAGCAGGACTGGCAGGGGAGTCCAAGAATGGAGAAACCCCGGAGAATGTAGTCGGCAGAGTGCCAAAGACACCGACCCGAAGCAAAGGGGCGAAAAAGAATGGTTAGAAAATCATTCAAAGAAGTCATGAAGGACGATGTGAATAACACCTTCATGAATGTGGATGAATTCGCAGATACGCACACCGTGGACGGAAAAAAAATCCCGGTTCTCGTAGATGACAATGAAATCATCGAAAGAGAAAAGAAGATGAAATCCAACATGGACGGTGTATATGTGAAGCAGAAACTAATCTATGTCAAGGCGGATGACTTCGGACCACTGCCCGCCATCGGTCGGCAGATTGTCTTTGATGGAAAGAGGTACATGGTAACCGATTCCACAGACGAGGGCGGAGTGTACACAATAACCATGGAGGCTAACAGGACGAAGTAATGGGATTGCAGAGCGGAATGATAGAGTTTGAAGTCGACCAGACTCAACTCCAGAGGATAGAACTGAAACTGAAGGACATGAAAGCGAAAGCGCCGCAGGCATTGAAGAATGCCGTGAATGCTACCGCCAGGGATGCCAAAAAGGATCTGGCTGACAAAGCCAAGGAAACCTATGCGGTAAAGAGTCCGAGGTTTAAGAAGGCTATCGCTCAGAAGAACGCAACGGCATCCAATCCGACAGCCACTCTGAAAATTACAGGGGCAGTGAATGAGTTGGCGGACTTCAAGTACAAAGACAATACTTCAACAGATGCGGCCAGAGGTAAGGTACTGAAAGCAAGCGGACTGAAAAGCCTGCAAAAGGGTAACCTCAAGGCTTTTATTACCAAATTCGGAAGTGGTCATGTTTCTGTAGTTCAGAGAAAAGGAGCATCAAGGCTGCCGCTTAAGAAATTACTTAGTCCGTCCATTCCTACCATGATAGGGAACGAAGCCAAGGTATATGGCATCGTGAAGCCGAACATAGAAGAGAACCTGCAGAAGAACATCCAGAAGCAGATCGACAGAATACTGGGAGGCAAGTAAATGACGGCGCAGATTTTACAGGAAGAACTTGTAAAGGAAATCGGGATTATTTTTAAGGATGACCTCTTCAAGGATTCCGCAGGGGAGTACATCAAGATGAATGTCTATGAGCAGAACCTCCCCATCAGACAGGACGAAGATGCACCGGACCCGATGCCGCATGTGATCGTCCGATTGGAAACAGGGCAAGACAATGGCGGTGTAGAACCGCAGGAAGTGTTCGTCATACTGCGGATCGGATATTTTGACGATGACGCAGAAAACAACGGACACAAGGGTGTCCTTGGAATCATCCAGAAGATACAGGAACGGTTCATGAAAGAACCAATGCTCGCAAAGCAATTTTATTTTATGCATGATGAGCAACACCCATTCAACTGGGCGCTGCAGGACGAAGAATCATTCCCTTACTTCTTCGGAGCAGCGAGCATGACATTTGCAACAGCAGCAATAAGGAAGGAGGATAGATTCGCATGAGTGAAGCAAAGACAAAAGTAGTGCAGGCGGAAACCAAGCAGGAAGCAAAGACGGTAGCCAAGGCACAGGAAACGATGGCGTATGCCGGCCCGACAATTCTGGGAGTGGCAACACACAATCAGTTCTTCAATAACGGACTGCCGGACGGATTGAAAACCGCAATGGAGAAAGAACCTGCGATTTACAATCTGGTCGTGCCGATCAGCAATCTGGCGGCCGTGAACGCAGACATCGCATCACAGAGCGGTGCCGCTTATGTATTTTATAAAAAAGCAGCCGAGTATAAGGCTTAAGGAAGGAGAGAAAAGCAATGGCTTACAATCATGGAGTAAGGGTAAAAGAGCAGGCAACGAGCCTGGTCGCACCCGTTACAGGAACAGCCGGACTGCAGGTAATCATCGGAACAGCACCTGTGAACCTCGCAGCCGACCCGTACAAGGCAACCAATGTACCGATGATCGCCTACAGTTTCAGTGAAGCCGTGGAGCAGGCTGGATACAGTGACGATTTCAAGAATTACACGCTCTGCCAGAGCATGGACGCTTGCTTCCGTGTTCTCAATATCGCACCGATTATCTTAATCAATGTGCTCGACCCGAAGAAACACAAGAAAGCAAACGAGGAACAGACCGTGAATGTGGAGAAGATGCAGGCAACAGTAAAGGTGGTAGGCATCCTCGCAGATACCGTAGAGGTAAAGGCAAACGAAGCCACACTCACAGCCGGAACGGACTACATCACGACATTCGATGATGACGGATACCTTGTGATCACATTAACCGCAGGAGGCAAGGGTGCATCAGCCAAGACCCTCACAGTCAATAGCACAAGCATCGACCCAACTGCTGTAACAGAGAGCGACATCATCGGTGGATACAATGCAAGTACCGGAGCAGAGACTGGTATGGAGTTAATCCGCCACATCTATCCGAAATTCAGCATGACACCGGGTCTGCTCTTAGCACCAGGATGGACGCAGAAGCCGAATGTAGGTATCGCCCTGGCAGCAAAGTGCGAGGAAATCAACGGAGTATTCACTTGCGAATGCATCCTCGATATCGACACCGCAGAAGCAACCAAGTACACAGACTGCAACGACTGGAAGAATAAGAATGGATACACCAACAAGCACGCAGCACTTCTCTGGCCGCAGGTAAAGGTCGGAACGAAGCAGTATGCATATTCCGCTATCTTCGGAGCGTTGACAGCGTACACAGACGCAAGCAACGATGATGTGCCGAACCTCTCCCCTTCCAATAAGCTGATCGGAATTACTGGTCTCTGCCTGGAAGATGGAACAGAGGTGGTTCTGGATGAATTACAGGCAAACCTCTTAAACGGACAGGGTATCATTACCGCAATCAATGATTCCGGATGGAAGTCATGGGGCAACAACACAGCGTGCTATCCGGCGAATACAGACCCGAAAGACAGATGGTTCTGCTGCCGTAGATTTTTCTCATGGTGGGGCAACAGCTTCATCTTGACCTACAAACAGAAAGTAGATGACAATGGAAATTATCGCTTGATTGAGTCTGTTGTGGACAGTGAAAACATCAGAGGAAACTCATACGTGCCGAGTAAATGTGCAGGGGCAAGAATTGAATTTAGTGAGGACGAAAATCCGGTAACGGACATCCTTAACGGCAAGATCCAGTTCCATCAGTACCTCGCACCATATGTACCCGCAGAGGACATCCTCAATATTTTGGAATTTGACCCGACCATGCTGTCGGCAGCATTAAGCGGAGGTGAATAAGAATGAAGGCATTAGGTATTCCGGGAGTTATCAATAACTTCAACCTTTATAACGATGGAACAGTACTTGTAGGTCTGACAGGGGAAATCTCCCTGCCGGACTTCGAGGGAATGACCGAGACACTGAGCGGTCCCGGTATCCTTGGAGAAATCGAGGAAGTAATCATCGGACAGTTCGGAAGCATGGAGTTGGAGATTCCGTTCCGAATTCTCGATGAGGACGCATTCAAGCTGATGTCCCCTGCAACCTCGCTGAATCTGACACTCAGAGCCAGTGAGCAGTTTACAGTCAAGAGCACAGGCGGCATTGACTACAAGGGCATGAGAGTAGTTGTCCGTGGACGGATGAAGAAACTTACAAGCGGCACCGTGAAGCAGGGCGGGGCGATGGACGCAGCAGTGACGGTAGAAGTTGTTTATATCATGATTGAACTTGACGGCAAGCAGAGAGTCGAACTTGATAAGCTTAACAATGTCTACAAGGTCAACGGTGTGGACTTACTGGCAAAAATCAGAAAGCAGTGTTAATTAAGGAGGACGAGCAAGATGGAAAAAGAAGCAAAGAAAACAGAGGTAGCAGTAGAGGTATTGGACAAAGACGGAGAAGTGATCGAGAACGAGTATACGGTAGTTTTTAATAAGCCGTACACATTCGAGGGCGAAACCTATGACAAAATCGATCTAAGCGGACTGGACAATCTGACAGCAGCGGACATGATCGCAGCAAATAAGATTCTGGACAGAACCGGATCATTCACATTCCTTCCGGAAATGTCCTTGGAGTATGCGTGCATCATCGCTGCCAAGGCAACCAAACTTCCGGTGGAATTTTTCAAGGGATTACACCCGAAGGAAGCAGTCAAGGTCAAGAACCGTGTGACAGCTTTTTTCTACGGAGCGGAATAAGTCCAACTGACGGTGCAAACCTCCGGAAACTCGCAATACAGTTATCAATGACATTACGGACCGGGATAGATTTCTTTCTATCTCTGTCCGTTTTTGAATTGCGGGAAATAGCCGAGGAGGTGGCAGACATTGGCAAGCAGCAGCAAAGAGCAGGAACTCGCCATTAAAATCGCAGGCAAGGTCGAAAACTCTTTCAAGCAAAGTCTCGGAGTAACCGAGGACGGATTAAACAAAATAGCGAGCGTTGCTAAGAAAGCCGCAGCAGTGGCGGCCGCAGCATTCGCAGCCGTTAAGGTCGGAGACTTCATATCCGGTGCGGTTGATGAGTATGCGGAATTTGAACAGGCAATGGCAAACACCTCTGCTATCGCAGGGGCATCTGCGGACGATTATGCGAAACTGTCTGCTGCGGCCAGAGAAGCAGGTAAAGCGACAACCTTCACGGCTTCGGAGGCGGCCGATGCCTTGGGATATATGGCACTGGCGGGATGGAATGTGGAAGAAAGTACCGCAGCCTTAACACCAGTGCTTAAACTCGCAGAAGCAACGCAGGCAGACCTTGCTACCACCAGTGACCAGGTAACAGACTCCATGAGTGCCATGGGAGTTGGAATAGATGACTTACAGGGATACCTCGATGTTATCGTAACGACCAACAACAAGGCGAATACCACGGCGGCAGACCTTATGGATGCATTCATCGGATGCGGTGGTGCAGCCAGAGCCGCAGGTATGAACTACAAGGAAACCTCCACAGCACTCGGAATCTTGGCGAACAACGGTATCAAGGGCAGTGAAGCAGGTACAGCGTTGAACTCAATGCTTGTACGAATCAGCACCAAGGATGTAGCGCAAAAGGCATTCAAGGATTTAGGGGTCGCAGTTTACGACAGTTCCGGGGAAATGAGGAACATGAGGGATATCCTCGTGGACTTAAACGGTGCAATGGCAGGAATGACGCAGGAGCAGAAAAACTCCTATATGTCAGCAATTGCCGGAACGAACTACTACTCACAGTTTGGTTACTTACTGGACGGAGTAAAAGAGGGAGTAAACGGCTCTGCATCAGCATGGGATGAACTCGCCGGAGCAATCGACAATTCGACTGGCGCACTGGATGCAATGGATGCAACAGCGACCGGAACATTACAAGGCGCACTGGCACGATTCCAGTCGGCAATCAGCGACCTAAAGATAAGCATGGTAGAGGACTTCGGACCGTATGCGATGCAGATCATAGATGCGGTGGCATTGAAAATCCCGGATATTACGGCAGGGTTCAGCGAACTCATTCAAAAACTACCAATCCAAGAATTCATGAACGGAGTCGGTCAGATGGCAGGCGGTGTTCTGGATTTTGTCGGAAAGATAGTGGACGGTCAGAGTTTATCCGAAGCATTCTCGTCAACACTGGCGGAAGATTTCGGTGTGGAACTGCCCGGAGGCGTACAGACATTCCTTGGAGTGATCCAGAACCTGTGGGATGATTTCCAGTCATTCATTGGATGGATAGGAAGCACCGCCAAAGCAACACTGGGCGGATTAAAAGATACAATTGCAGAGCATGAGCCACAGCTACAGGCAATCATGGATTTGTTATCAGATGTGCAACAGAAATTCTCGGAAGCCTTCGAGGGCGCAAGTGATGATGCAAGCAGTCTGGTAAGCGGAGGACTTCCGGCACTGGTCGGGGCACTCTTGGATGTACTGGGCGCAGCGGCAAATGTACTCGACAAATTCGTGGAATGGAAAGGTTTTATACCTACCGTGACCACACTGGCGACAGCCATCGCAGGATTTAAACTTGCGAAAACAGCGATAGAGATCGCAAAGGTTACCAAGGCAATGACACTGCTTCGGGTAGCCAAGATAAAGGATAAAGCGGAAACATTGTATCTGAACGCACTATATGCCAAGGACGCAATCGTGAAAGCAGCATCCACAGCAGCAACATGGGCACAAACAGCAGCCACAACCGCATGGAACGTGGTCTGCACGGCGGCAACAGCGGTAACGACCGCACTGGGTGCAGCGTTTACATTCTTAACCAGTCCGATTGGCTTAGTAATTCTGGCAATCGGAGCAGTAATCGCTATCGGTGTATTACTGTATAAAAACTGGGATACGGTAAAGGAAAAGGCAGGGCAACTCGGAGAGTGGATCTCCGCAAAGTTCTCCGCATTGAAAGATGCGGTCTGCAATGCGGTGGACGGCTTCAAAGATAAATTCCCGGTAGCCTTCGAATTTATCAAGGGTGTATTTGATGGATGGTGGACAACCGTCAAGGGAGTAATTGACGGAGTGAAACAGGTATTCCAGGGAATCATTGACTTCGTAGCCGGGGTATTTACCGGAGACTGGAGCAGGGCACTGGATGGACTGAAAAACATCTTCCTCGGAGCATTAAATGCGCTGAAATCGTTGGCACTCGCTCCTTTGAACGCACTGAAGGGTGTAGTAACCGGAGCATTTAATGCCATAGACACAGCCACAGGCGGAAAGCTGACGGCAATTAAAGAAAAAGCGTCCGAATGTTGGAACAATGTGAAGCAGACGGCAGGTACAGTATTACAGGCAGCCAAGGACACTGTAAGCGAAAAGCTGAACAACATGAAAACCGCATACGAGCAACACGGTGGCGGAATCAAGGGTGTAGCGGCCGCAGCGGTCGAGGGTGTCAAAGGATATTACACAGCCGGATACACATTCATAGACAATCTGACAGGCGGAAAGTTATCAGCCATCAAGGATAAGTTCACATCCAAGATGGGAGAGGTAAAGGCGAGCGTTTCGGAAGCATTAAACAATGTCAAGGACACAGCCGGAAACCTCATGGAAACAGCCAGAGCGAATGTAGGGGCAAAACTCGATGCCATGAAATCTGCGTATGACAGCGCAGGCGGAGGCATTAAGGGAGTGGTCGCAGGAGCAATGGCAGGAGTACAAAGCACCTTCTCCAGTGTAATGAGCACCGTGGATACATTGACGGGAGGAAAATTATCCTCCATTACAAGTGCATTCACAAACAAACTGAACGCAGCCAAAACAGCCGTCACGAATGTCCTTGGGAATATCAAGCAGGCATTCAGTGACAAACTGGAAGCAGCGAAAAGCGTGGTAACCGGAGCACTGGACAAAATCAAGGGAGCATTTAACTTCAAGTGGTCACTGCCGCACCTCAACCTCCCGCACATCAGTGTAAGCGGAGGACAAGCACCATACGGTATCGCAGGTAAGGGCTCACTGCCTAAGTTCTCAATCGAATGGTACAAAAATGGTGGTATTATGACGCAGCCTACCGCATTCGGAATCAATCCGGAAAGCGGAAATTTAATGGCGGGCGGAGAAGCAGGACCAGAAGCAATCGTGCCTCTTTCCCAGTTATGGGAGAAAATGACGACCATCCTAAAAGGCATTCTCGCAGAGAGCCAGAACGGTGGCGCAGGCAACGCACTGTCGGCACTGGTGGATAAGGTCGGGGCAGCAATGCAGGGAAGCACGCAGACACCAATATCCGGTCTGCTCGACAGACTGAGTGGCGGTGGAAACGAACCGCAACCTGCGACAGCAAACGGAGCACCAATAAACTACGCACCAGTATATAACTTCAACGGCGCAGCACCTACGAAGGATGATCTGGTGGAAGCAGAGCGTATGTCACAGGCAGAATTCAATGAAATGATGGAGCAGTGGCAGCGTGACAACGACAGAAAGAGGTTCTAAGGAGGCGAGAGAATGGCAGGCACATACGAAACGGTGCAGGGCGACACATGGGATAAGATAGCGTACCAGGTCTACGGAGATGAGAAGTACGCAGGATACCTCATGGAGAACAACCGCCTGTTACTGGAATACCTGGTATTCCCGGGCGGGGTCACTCTCGCCACACCGGAACTGGCAGATGAGGTAGACGAAGATCTGCCAATATGGAGGGATTAAGCATGGACCCAAGGAAAGCAACCGCCTCCGTTTCATATAATGGAAAGCGGATCGATACCAAACTCGCAGAGTACCTCCAGTCATTCAGTTACACAGATGTTGCATCGGGAGAGAGCGACAGCCTCTCCCTCAACATCAATGACAGAGACAGGAAGTGGATCAAGTCATGGTTTCCAAGCAAGGGAGACACCATGGCGGCCACGATTATTATGAAAAACTGGAGCAAAGAGGGAGATACGCAGAAATTAAGCTGCGGGTCTTTTGTGATTGATGATTTCAGTTTTTCTGGAACACCAGTCAAGCTGAAACTGGAAGCGTTGGCACTTCCGGCAGACAGCAGCTTCAAGGAAACACAGAGAACCAAAACATATGAGAAAACAACCTTGGAGAATATCGGACAGGAAGTCGCAAAGCGGGCGGGCATCAAACTGTACTATGAAGCACCAAGGATACCAATAGAAAAGGTGGAGCAGAGCGAGAAGGATGACTGCTCATTCTATAACGAGTTGGTAAAACTCTACGGCTTCGCCATGAAGATATATAAAAACAAAATCGTGGTGTTTAACGAAGCCACCTATGAGAAAAAGAAATCAGTGGCAACGCTGACGGAACAGAACATAGAACCGAACTGGTCATGGAACACAAAATTGTGCAGAACCTACACCGGGGCGAAATATGAGTACACCAACAATGATAAGAACCAGACGATAAAGGTCGAGGTCGGTGGCGGAAACAGGATACTAAAGGTCACGGATGCAGCGAGCAACGCATCGGAAGCAGAGCGCATTACACTGGCAAAAATCAATGAAGCCAACAAGGGCGACACAACCATGTCGGTAACAATGACCAGAGCCAACAGGAAGATCATAGCGACCTCCTGCGTGACCATAAAAGGCTTCGGAAAATTGGACGGCAAGTACTATGTGGAAAAGGTCACATGGGATATCGGAAGCGGATGTAAGCAGAAACTCGACCTTCGGAGAGTGGCGGATCGCTTCACGGATGCCAAATCATCGACCAAGTCTGTGGCAAAGAAGTCAAAGACAGAGACAAAGTCCTCCACAGCGACTACCACGGCAACGAAGTCCACAGGAACGCAGACACCAGTAAAGGGCGGAAAGTACACACTGACCACTACGAAAAAGGGTTACTACACCGCAGCCGAAGCATTGGCAGGCAAGGTAACCGGAGGACACCCGACAGGTACAAGACGACCTGGAACATATACGATATTCAACATTTCACAGGGTATGCTGAATCTAACGACCAAGGCAGGAGTGCCGGGGTCATGGATAAACCCAAACTAAGGAGGTGGAGAGCATGGCAGCAGCGACAATCAGACTGGGGAAGATATCCTCAATCAATTACACAGCGGGGAAAGCCAGAGTGGTGTATGAGGACAGAGACGACTCCGTGACAAGCGAGCTTCCATTCCTCGCCCTGCAGTACAACATACCAAAGGTAGACGACCTCGTGGTCGTGGCTTGCTTTTCCAACGGCACGGTGTCCGGGGTCATACTCGGACCGGTGTATAATTCAGCGAACACACCACATGAGGGTGGCGCAGGCATCTTCCGGCAGGAGATGAGCAACAATGTGAATGAAGCAGTCATGTCCTATTCAGAAAAGAAGCAGACAATGATCCTGCGTGCCCCGAAGATAGAACTCGAAGGGTATGGATACGAGGACAAGCCGTATGTGACACTGGAACAGATAAATGATGCGTTCTCGGATATTGATGATAACAAGACCGGGATATCCAACCTGCAGGATGACACAGCCAAGACAAAGGGAAAGCCGTCCCTGCAGTCGCAGTTGGACGCACTGGAAAAAAGAGTGAAGGCACTGGGAGGTTGATGAGATGGGAAGAATAGGAAACTTCGGAAAACTGATCGTCTTTGAAACGAGCGACAGCAGAATCCTCAACTTCACGGACTACCAGAGAACCATATCGGCAAACTGGGCGAAACATGAGCGCATCGGGAAAAAGCCGCAGTCAGAATTCCTCAACCCAGAACTAATGACAGTACAGTTCAAGGTCGTGCTGAACGCACAGCACGGAGTGAAGCCGTGGAAAACATTCCATGAAATTACAAAGGCGGTGCAACAGGGAAGAGTAGAACCACTGGTCATCGGAAACCATGCCGTAGGCTCGCATAAGTGGAAGATCACGCAGGCAACCCAGTCAAACCTTGTTGTCATGGGAACAGGGGAAATCCAGAAGATGGATGTCAATCTTTCATTGGAAGAATATCTGTAGGGAGGGCAGCGGAATGACAATAGACCTAAAAAACATAACCGTAGCCTTTGACTACACAAACGGAGACATCGCAGATATTAAAAGGTGTCTGGAATGCTTATACCAGACGGCAGAGGGAACGTGTCCGCTTGACCGGGAATTCGGTCTGAATACGGACTTTGTAGGAATGCCGATGGATGTGGCAAAGAGCCAGTTCGCAGTGGAGATCATCGACAAGACGGACCGGTACGAGCCAAGGGCAACAGTAAAAGATATCAACTTCTCATTCAATGAGGATGGGCAGTTGCAGGCGGAGGTGGTAATAACAAATGTCTGATACAATCCAAAGCGTAAAAGACCTCCCGGAGGTGTCGTTCATTGACAATGACACACTGGAAGCAATGAAAACAAGAATGGTGGCAAACTTTGAGAGCGAATGGAAGCGCATCACAGGACAGGAGATAACACTCTCTCCTTCAGATCCGAATCGCATCATGCTATATGCCATCGCACTGGAATTATACCAGGACGAACAGTACATAGACAGAGCCGGAAAGCAGGACTTAATCAAATACTCCTACGGCGAATTCCTCGACAACCTCGGAGCAGGCAGGGGAGTAACCAGAAAGCAGCCGGCCCCTGCGGAAACAACACTGAGGTTCACTCTTTCAGAGAAGCGACCTGCAGCCGTAGGCATACCGGAAGGAACAAAGGTCACGGACGGCAACCTCAACTACTTCGCCACGGTAGGATACGAGGAAATCCCCGCAGGGGAAACCTATGTAGATGTGAGGGCACTCTGCACCGAGAACGGAGTGGACGGAAACGAACTGCTGCCGGGGCAGGTCAATGTACTGGTTGATCTGATACCGTATGTGGAGAGCGTAAGCAATACGACCAAGACAAGCGGTGGAGCAGACCTCGAATCAGACGAGAGCCTTGCAGAGAGGATATTCCTCGCACCAAGCGGATACAGTGTCGCAGGACCGGACGATGCATACAAATACTGGACAAAGACCTACAGCCAGACCATCGGAGATGTAAAGGTAACCAGTCCGAACCCGGTAGAGGTAGAAATCCGTTTCATTATGACGGACGGAGAACTCCCGACCAAGACTGTCATAGACGGAGTGGCAGCATACCTGCAGGATGAAAACATCCGCCCACTTACCGACAAGGTAACCGTGCTCGCACCGGAGACGGTCAAATTCAACATTGCATTCACATACTATGTAAATTTGAGTGACCAGTCCAAGGCAGGAACGATACAGGCGGAGGTGGCGCAGGCGGTGGCTGACTACATCGAATGGCAGACCAGAACCATCGGCAGAGATATCAACCCTTCAGAACTCATGAAGCGGATCGTGGCAGCCGGAGCAAAGAGGGCGGAGATAACCTCCCCAGTATTTACGACCGTGCCGGATACCAGTGTCGCAAGGATAGGAACGCAGACCGTGACATACGGAGGTGTTGAGAATGATTAGTTTATATGACGGACAGATCACAGACCTCCTACCATGGAAGATAGCACAGAGCACTGAGGTGCGCTGCATATCCTACGCAGTGCAGCAGGAACACCAGAGGATGCTCCGACTGGCAGCGCATACCAGAACCATGGCAGTCATTGATGAACTGCCGGAGCGGATACTGGATGTACTGGCGGTGGAACTAAGGACACCATACTACCAGGAGAGTATGAATCTGGAAACTAAGCGAAATATCATAAAGAGGACGCTCCTGTGGCACACCAAGGCAGGAACTCCGAGTGCGGTATCAGAACTGATAGAGATTGTATTCGGAGAAGGCAGGACAGAGGAATGGTTCGATTACACCGAGGGGCCATACACCCCCGGAACATTCGACATCATAACCAATGCCAGAATGACAGAGGAAATGGCAAATTACTTCCTCTCCATCATTCAGAGAGTAAAGAACACCCGCTCCCATATCCGCAGGATACTGGTGGAGCGAGAAATGGAGATGCATGAGACAGTAGCATCCGGGGTGGTCAGCAGTCCGAAAGAACAGGTGCTGAACCACCACCAGACCACAAACGATTACACCATGCAGGAGACGGCCGCATCAGCCGTAACCTCCGCACCGTCCAGAACGGTAACAAACCACCCGGAAGGACGCACTGGAGATATTGGCATGGAAGGGAACGCTGCCGCAGGTGCAGTAAGTTCCCCGCATGAGACTATCGGGAATAATGTCAACCCACGCACAGGCACGCTGTTGGGCGGTGTGAGCGGTTTTGCAGCGATAGTGGTAAGAAACACCAAGACCACAATTCTAAACGGAGCACAGCGAACACAGGCAAGCGTACACGGCACTGTGCCGAGGGTGGCAGTGGGAATGGCATCACATTCCAAAATAACAACATAAAGGAGGAACAACGATGGCAGGAGTATTCAAAGAAGCAGTGCTGACAGCCAAAGGAATCGCCCTGCTCGCCAAGGCACAGGCAGGAAGATGCACAATCAAGCTGACCAAGGCCGCAACCGGAGACGGATCATATTCAGATGGCGAAGCACTCACAAACAGAACTGCTCTCAAATCCAAGAAGCAGGAGTTCGCACTGATCACAGTGACGACCCAGAACCAGTCCAATGTATATGTGAAATTTATCATCACAAATAAGCAGGACACCGGAAACCTTAAGAATGGCTACTACGTGAAAGAGGTCGGCATTTATGCACAGGACCCGGACGAGGGGGAAATCCTCTACGCACTGGCAGTCGGAGTCGCAAACCAGTGGGATTATATGCCCGCTTACAACGACCTCCTCCCGTCCACGATTACCATGGACTTCTTAACCGAGGTCGCCAACGCAACAGATGTAACTATCGTAACACCAAATAGTATGTACCTTTACGACCAGACCACTGGGGATAAGTATGTGCTTGGTGTGGATAAAGGACTTTTATACTACGAGGAGGTAGAGGAATAATGGGAAAGACATACATCGCAGACAAGGAAACCCTCGACAAGTGCTATGCGATTTTATCCGCAGACGGAATCTATGGCTTTATTGAGCACATGGATGTTTTAAGTCCGACAGCACGAATCGAATACATCGGACAGAACAAAGACTTTACTCCGATTTCACTCAACAAGGACACCGGAACAATGACACTCAACAGTTGGGCGGACTTCCCGATCATCGTGGCAAATAAGCCGTGGATGGTAAGGGCAGACGGAACACCGGACTACAGACTGGATGAGAACGACTACACCAAGAAAGAGGACGGCACTGCTTCGGATGTTTCCAACACAAGCTACAACGGCGGAGCGTTCTCGTGGCTTGCCAAGATTTACAAGCAGGAGTATATGCTCGGCAATGATCGTGTCGTTAAATTCTCCATGAGGGAAAGAGACGGATTCGAGCCTGTCGGATTTAAAGACCCGAACAACAATGTACTGGAGGGTGTATGGATTCCGATGTTTTACGGTTCAATCCTCGGAGCAGATACCTCCACACCAAAGATGGTGTCTCTGGCAGGATTGCAGCCTTGCTACAATAACACCACAGACAAAGAGCATACCGCAATCGTAAACTTCTCAAGCCGTGCAGCATTCCTCGGTGGCGGAATTGTTCAGACAATCACTGACCTTCTGATCATGTTCGCAAAGAGCACGAACTCACAGGAAGCATACGGCTATGGAAATTCAAGCGGATACGATGCGAGCCTTGCGCCGACCAACGGAGTGAAGCAGAACGCAGTCGTAGGTGGCGGACAGTTCTACGGAACAAAGGATGCGAAGTCACTCAACAAGATCTTCCACTCCATCGTCCTTGGAACATATCAGCAGTGGATGCGTGACCCGTACACATTGCTCGTGAATGGCAGATACAAGGTCAGCAAGAACTACACCTACGATGTGACCGGAGCAAAATACCAGGATACAGGCATCAGCCTTCCGAAGATGCTTAACGATGACGGAAGCACACAGAAAACAGGTATTTTCTATCCGCATAAGTACCAGACTGTTCCCGGCTTCGGAGCAGTTCCGGTTCATCCGTGCAAGGGAAGCACATCCACTGGCGGCTGTGACGGATTATGGCAGAATGTCGAGATTGTGGCGGTCGCCCTTCGGTTCGGTACTTGCGGCGACGGTACGACTGATGGTTTGCGCTCCTTGACTGTGAACGACACTGCCGGGGCTGCCGGCTGGGGCTTCGGGGCCGCCGTCCTTCTTTTACCACCTGTCGGGGTCGCAGCGTAAGCAAGACACCGTGATAGGGGGTCTGGGGGTCTGCGTCAGCAGAATTCCCCCAGTGGAACAAAATCGGATTTTAATAGCGTAAGGAAGAATAACAGGGGCGCAGGACTGCGTCACCTCGGGCGGTCGCCCTTCGGTTCGGTAATTGCAACAACGGTACGAATGATGGTTTGCGCTACTTGAATGTGAACAACACTGCCGGGAATGCCAACTGGAACATCGGGGCCGCCTTATTCTATCTTAAACGGAATAACAACCCAAAGCAGTCCTGCTTCCTACACCGCTGACCTTTGAAACAAGGTTTACTCACCATTACTGGGAAGATGAGTGGAAATGAGTCCGACACAGGACGCACGGTAAAGCGGTCGCACCTGCCGTGCGTAGGAGATAGAAGAAAAAATATCTTATAGGAGTACTCAGCAGAATGAGAAAAACACACACAGAAATCCATCTGCGTAATGAACCGGAACACGGTCACAAAGAGTACAAATATCTGTATCAACAAATGCTGAAGGATGATGTCATTCGGAAGGCATATAAGAAATTACGCAAAGGAAAAACCAAGAGAAAAGAGATCCAGTATATAGACGCACACCTCGATGATGAGGTGCAGAAAATGTACGACATGATCCTAAACACAAAGCCGGAGGGAGTGGACGTCCCACACCCGGAACTGGCATACAAACCAAAGAAAAGAACCCCGAAGATCATCTTCGAACATGGGAAAAGACGAAAAATTTATATGCCGGAAATCCATGAACAATGGCTGCACCACATCATCGTTCTGGTATTAGAGCCAATCATCACAGCCACAGCCTATCCATACTCCTGCGGTTCGTTCCCAAAGCGTGGAGCACACTACGGAAAGAGACAGATAGAGCGGTGGCTTTTGCATGACCCGAAGGGAACACGGTGCTTCGCAAAGATGGATATCCGGCACTTTTATGATAGTATCCGGCTGAAAATTCTGATGAGGGAACTGGCAATCCGAATCAAGGATGACTGGTTTTTATACATCATCGGATTATGCCTACAGGGATTTAATAAAGGAATCCCTCTCGGGTTTTACATCAGCCAGTGGTTGGCAAATTACCTCTTAGAACCACTCGACCGACTGATTACAGAGGTGCTCGGTCTGCCAAAGCTGCAAAGGTACATGGACGATATCGTCATATTCGCAAGCAGCAAGAAAGTCCTCCAGAGAGCCATCGTGGAGATAAGGAAGATGCTCGGTCAGCGTTTCAGATTAAAGCTGAAGCACAACTACCAGGTATGCAAATTCTACTACGAGAAGGGCAAGCGGAAGATAGGTAGGACACTGGACTTCATGGGTTTTATATTTTACAGAAACAAGACGCTGATCAGAAAGAACATCATGCTGTCCGCAACACGGTTGGCAAAGAAGATGGAGAGGTCAAAGGAAGCAAACCGTGGATACTTTCACAGACACATCGAAGCCATGCTGTCGTACATGGGATGGTTTACCTGCACGGACACATACGACTGTTACCAGAGCAGGATAAAACCTTATATCCATGTGGGCCGGCTTAAGAAAATAATATCAAAAATCAAAAGGAGGCAGAACCATGAAGGAATGGACCAAGGAAAGATGCTCCGAGGAGCCGCAGGAGCTGCAGCTTGTGGCTGACGGCATCTACATCCAGAGAAAGAACATCGAGAGAGTGCAGCACGAAGCAACCGAGGGCATGGAAGCCTACGCCGACTGGGAGTGCGATAGCAGGGAAATCACTGTATCGGAATACCAGATGTTGGAATCCATCAAGCAGATCAACACCGACAAGGCGATTGATGATTACACCGCACAGCTTATCGAGGAGGGATTGTTATAATGAGACTATTAATCGACAGTCTGAAAAGACTTTATGCCGCAGGCAGGCTGACAAAGGAACAGATCGCAGCCAGAGTGGAGAAGGGAACTATTGATGAAGCAGAGTACGAGGAAATCACAGGCGAGAAGTACAAGGCAGAAACCAAGGCAAAATAACTTCCAATGTACCCACGCACATGGGAGCAGGTACTGCCATAAGCACATGAAAGAATGTGACCTCGACTGCAAGGAAAGCGGCACCTGTGCCCACTGCACAAATTACCACATACCGATGACGCAGTACCCATGCAAGCGGTGTGAGAAATTAAATCAGAATTAAGGACCGTCCGGACAGGGCGGTCTTTTTAGAGAGGAGGTGCAGCGCATGGATGTGACAGCAATCATCGTGGCAGCGAGTATCCCATCGGCACTGACTGGCTTCTTTTTCTGGCTCATCGAGCAGAGTATACAGAAGCGTGCCGACAAGGAAAAAGCAGAGCGGGAAGAACGGCAGAAGGAAGTAGATGCCAGAGAGCAGATCCGAGAGAAGAATGAACTCTGCATCATCAACTGCGTCAATGCTTCCCTGGCACTCGGAGAAGCGACAGCCAGAGCGGTGCAGAGAATCCCGGACGCACACTGCAATGGGGATATGCACGCAGCACTCGACTACGCTCAGAAGGTCAAGCATGAGCAGAAGGACTTTTTGAACGAACAGGCACTTAAACAAATTGTATAACAGGAGGACAAAGCAATGAAGAAAATCGACTGGGTAAGAAAACTCACAAGCAGAAAACTGTGGACGGCAGTGGCATCATTTGTCTCAATGATGATCCTCGCCACAGGCGGAACAGATAACACGGCAACGCAGGTAACTGCACTGATTATGGCAGGAGCGTCCGTGGTGGCTTACATCATCGGGGAAGGCTTGACCGACTCCGCTAACATCGGTGCTTCGGATGATACCGAGGAACAGTAACAGGAAACATACGCAGCAGGGCGGCCAGTAGGCTGCCCTATTTTATTACAGAAAGTGAGGAAACAGATATGGCAATCAAAGGTATGGACATTTCATATTGGCAGGGCAATGTAGACTTTGCCAGAGTAGCAGCAGACGGCATCAAGTTCGCAATCCTCCGTGAAGGATACGCACAGACGGTAGACGCAAAGTTCCGCCAGTATGTGGATGGCTGTAGAAAGAATGGCATCGAGATCAAGGGAGTATATCATTTCAGTTATGCACTCAACGCAGAACAGGCAGCGCAGGAGGCGGCATTCTGCATCAAGCAGATGGAACAGGCAGGTCTCGGAAAAGATGTGATCGTATTCTACGATTTTGAGTACGACACCGTAAAGAAAGCCAAGGCAAAGGGAGTGACCCTCGGAAAGAATGAGTGCATCGCATTCACAAAGGCATTCTGTGAGTACGTGGAAAGCCACGGATACAAGGCAGGTGTTTATTCCAACATCGACTACCACAGAAATATGTATTCGGACGAAGTGCTCTCCAAGTATGTGTACTGGCTCGCAGATTACACAGGATCTCCGGACTATGACTGCGCATTCCACCAGTACACCAGTTCCGGAACAGTAAGCGGCATCGATGGCAAGGTAGATATGGACTACTACTACGGAGAGGAAACCAAAGAGAACCAGGGCGAGAAGAAATCCGTCATTGAGGTGGCAAAGGAAGTGCTTGCAGGAGACTGGGGAAACGGAGATGACCGCAAGAATAGACTGGCTGCTGCCGGATATGACTACGCAACGGTGCAGGCAGAAGTGAACCGCCTTGCAGGAGCAACCTCCGCACCGAAAAAGAGCGTGGCAGAAATCGCCAAGGAAGTCATTGCAGGACAGTGGGAAAATGGCGATGACAGAAAGAACCGCATCAAGGCAGCAGGATATGACTACGATGCAGTCCAGAAAGAGGTCAATGCACAACTTGGAGTAAAACCGCAGAAAAGCATTACTGAGGTAGCCAAGGAAGTGATCGCAGGTAAGTGGGGCAACGGCGAAACCAGAAAGCAGAAGCTGAAGGCAGCCGGATACGACTACGCAGCCGTGCAGAAGAAGGTCAATGAACTTCTGTAATTAGCGATTGACTTATAAAAAGAGTGGAGGTATGATGTGCCGCAGAGGGGGTTCTAAAGGGGGTAAGCACTCGGACGATGTGACCGACATAAATGTCGGGAACACTGCAATGCAGAACCCAGAGCGTGGCACACCGTGACCGCCAGAATAAGACGAAAAGCAACCCAGTGGAACAAACGCCCACTGGGTCTTTTTTATTGCCTAAATGGGGCGGATTTGAAAGCAAAAGAAAAAACAGGGGCAATGATTACCCCTGCGGAAAGATAAAGATTTTATAGACTTGCTCCGGGGTAAGAGAATACCTCCGGGCAATGAGACGGATATACTTCAGAGCGAATTCGCCACGACCATTCCAGATGGTGGAGAAGTTCGGAACGGACATACCAATGGCCGCAGCCAAGTCCTTATTTTTATCTCCGTGAGCACGCATGATCGGCTCAAGCAATTCTTTATTCATGAGACAACACCTCCCTGCAGGAGAACCTGCTGACATTGTCAGAGCAGGAATCCGAAATCACAAGGCGAACCAGAACATCGCCAAACTTGTCAGTAATATCGAGCACACGAACACCAGTCCCTATGCCGACCTTGCCGGAATCAGAGAACCGACATCTATCATCAACCGCCCACTCGTCCACGGTAACACCGAGGTCGGTGCGGCACTTATCAATATAAATCATTTTATCAGATCCTTTCAGATTTTATCGCCGGAGTTTTACCGCCGGAAATTTATCGCCGTTTTTCAAAAAAGGAACAATAAGCCATGTCGCCCATCGGTCTCGCCCGACTGGAGAGAGCGTCCAGTGTTACGGTACACCAGATAAGACCTCGTGCTCGGCTACACACCACCTAACCCTTTCTCTGCAACGCAGGAAACAAAATCAACGAGTTGCGATAGGCAATCGGTAAAAACCAATAACTCCTCCTACCTTTAAGGCTTTCACATTAAAAACCAGGCAAACTTGTCAGACATCACTCAGACATGGCATTGTCCTTTGCTCCCCTCACGCTTCCGCCTTCTGGACTTGGGACCAGACATCGGTGGGTTAGAGCCGGAGCAGATGCACTGCCCCGGACGGACCGGCTACATTCTGGAAAGCAGGAGAAGCAGACCAAAAACCACGATAAGCAACTCCGCTATCCGAAAAGCCAGAACCGAAACTGAAACACATAACCGTTTCATTGACAAGACCTCCAATCGTGTGGTATATTTTGAGAAGCAAGGGAGAGAGGTGGACCCCTCCCCCAAGCCATCATCATAAGATGATGAATCGGATAACCGCTACGAGCGTTCCGATTTCCAATGCAAGCTGAGTAAGGGCTCGAACAACTTTACTCAGCTTATTTATTTTAGAAACCAAATCATCCAAATTCATCGGATACACCTCCTTTCCTTTAGGTTGTCTGTATATTACCTTGGGTTGCGGAGGTATTCAAGTCTTTTATAACCCATAAATTCAACAAAAATATAACCATAAAAGCACCACTTCTTTGTTGGTATCTTATCCTTATTTATAAGTGTTTTGTTATTGAAATTTATAACTTTAACACCGATAATAGTAGAAAGAGACAAGGAGGTGCTGCCATGCGCAGATTTAAACAGTTATCCAGAGCCGACAGGCTGAAATTAGAAGCACTGCTGAAAGCAGGACACGGCAAACAGGAAATCGCTGACCAGATAGGAGTCCATGTCAGCACCATATACCGTGAGATAAAGAGAGGAACATACACACATACCAATTCAGATCTGACAGAGGAAGAACGGTACTCCCCAGACATCGCAGAGGATAAGTATCAACAGAACCTGCGAGATAAGGGTCCAGACCTTAAGATAGGCAAAGACCACAGACTGGCAGAGTACATAGAAACAAAGATAGCAGAGGACGGATACTCACCCGGAGCAGTCCTCGGAGAAATTAAAGCCAAGGGGTTGGAGTTTGAAACAGAGATTAGCAAGCCGACCCTTTACAGTTACATCGACAAGGGGATATTCCTCACAATCACAAATAAGGAACTCCCAGTAAAAGGCAGACGGAAAAAGAAGAATAAGAAAGTACGCAGGCAGGCGAGAGCCAACGCAGGCACAAGCATAGAGAAGCGGCCAGAGGACATCGACACCAGAGAGGAATTCGGACACTGGGAGATGGACACAGTGGTAGGTAAAAGAGGGGAAAGCAAACACAGCCTTCTGGTACTGACAGAGAGAAAGACCAGGAACGAACTCATATACCTTTTATATGAGCACACGACTGAGCAGGTCTGCAAGCGACTGGATCAATTAGAAGCGGAATGGGGAGAGCGATTCGGGCAGGTGTTCAAGACCATAACCGTGGACAATGGCTCGGAGTTCGCTGACTGGGAGGGAATGCAGCAGTCGGCAGCAGATGAGTCCGAAAAGAGAGTGACCGTGTTCTACTGCCACCCATACTGCTCCTTTGAGCGTGGCAGCAACGAAAACCAGAACCGACTGGTGCGCAGGAAGATACCAAAGGGAGAGAACTTCGATGACCGGACAGAGGACGATATCCAGAGGGTAGAGGACTGGATCAACGACTACCCAAGGGAGATGTTCGGATGGAAAACCTCCGGCGAATTGTTCCAGGAAGAACTGGCAAGACTGGCATAAATAGAGTAGAATAAGCAGAGAGCAAAACGAAAAGAGGGGTAGTCTGTGCAAATTTACCAACAAAACGCAAACAGAGTTGTGCAAAATGATGAAATGATGTTTCGCAAGTAAAGTTTTGCATTTATTGCTTGACTTTTCAATTGACAATAAAAAGTCGAAAATAAGTTGACATGTCGTCAAAATCATGGTAACATGAGGATAAGATGATTTGGATAGCAACAGATTGGGTTGTTACTGTACGGCAGGCAAAACCAGTTCTGAACGATATTTTGTGATGCAGATATTTGTTCAGAATTGGTTTTTTTATTTCTTTTATATTGCCTGATAATATAAAAACAGATTAGATCGTTGAAGACCGGCTGGTACTGGTGGGGACAAGTATGAAAATTGAAAAAGTGATTAACAACAACGTGGTCAGTGCCCTGGAAGACGGACGGGAAGTGGTCGTTATGGGAAAGGGCATTGGCTTCCAGCTCCGGGCTGGCATGGATATTCCAAACGAGCTGATCGAGAAGGTATTCCGTCTCGACAATCCGGGGATTATGGATCAGTTCAAGAGCCTGGTCCAGAAGCTTCCGCCGGAGCGGCTCCAGATTTCCGCAGAGGTGATCCAGTATGCAAAAGGTGTTATGAATAAAAAACTGAATCATAACATTTATCTCACGCTGACGGATCATATCAATTTTGCAATCGAGCGGTATCAGAAGAAGATGCTGTTTGGCAATCCGCTTCTGCGGGAGGTTCGTACCTTTTACAGGGAAGAGTACCTGATTGGCACTTTTGCGCTGGATCTGATCGAGCGCAGGCTGGGCATTGCTTTTCCGGCCGATGAAGCAGCTTCCATCGCCCTTCATATTGTGAATGCGGAGTACAACACCCGCATGCGTGACACCATTGACATGACAAAGATCATTCAGGATGTCCTTAAATTAGTGGGAGATTATTTTCATATAGAGCTGGATGAAACCTCCACGAGCTACGAGCGCATGATCACGCATCTGCGTTTTCTGGCACACCGGATCTACAGCGGAGAGTCACTGGATGACGGAGCCGGTCTGGAAGAATTTCATGCCATGATCCGGCAGATGTATCCGGAGGAATACGCCTGCAGCAGAGGTGTGAAGGATTTTATCTGGCAGACCTACGGCCATGAAGTGTCGGAGGAAGAGGTATCCTATCTGTCTGTTCATATCCGACGGGTTAGAAATTGCAGTCCGCAGGCTTAAGAAAAACGCTGTCACAGGGGGGGAGTGCATCGGCGGCATGCAGAAAACACAGACGGAAATGGATGGCAGAAAAAAGAAAGGGGAAGGGCGTTATGTTTCAGACACTGAAAAAAATGTTTGGAGGGAAAAAGGAGGCGGCTGAGGTATTATCACCGGTATCCGGTTCAGTAGTTCCGCTGAGCGAAGTGAATGATCCTGCCTTTGCGCAGGAGATCCTTGGAAAGGGTGTGGCTGTGAAGCCGTCCGAAGGAGAATTCAGGGCACCGCTTTCCGGTGAGGTCACAGTGATGTTCGACACCGGACATGCCGTCAGCATCAGGGGAGATAACGGTGCTGAAGTCATTGTCCATATCGGGCTGGATACGGTGCAGTTAAAGGGACAGTATTTTACGGCCCATGTAAAGCAGGGAGACCGTGTTCAGGCCGGAGATCTTCTGATCACGGCAGATTTAGAGCAGATCCGTGCAGCCGGATACGATGTGATCACGCCGGTCCTCATCTGCAATACACCGGATTTTCCGGATATGGTCTGTCACACCGGTATGCAGGTAAAGCCGGCTGATCCGATCATTACCTTATGATTATAAAAAGAACGGAGTGAGGAGATACGAGCTGTATTACGGTCAGACTTCAGGATCCGGAGGGGCTTCATGTCCGCAATGCTGCGAGGATTTTTGCGGCAGCAGGAGACCTGAATGCAAAGATCCGGCTTTGCTTAGGGGAGAAGACAGCAAGGGCGGATCACATCCTGGAACTGATGGCCATGGAGGCCAGAGCCGGAGATTTTATTGAAATCCAGGCGTGTGGCGAAGATGCAGAGCAGGCAGTAAAGACAATTGCGCAGATTCTGCAGAAGTGAGCTGGCAAACCGACTCTTTCATGGCTGTTGTTATATGCAAATGTGATTTGAATCCATTGGGGAATGGTTCAAATAAAGAAAACGCCGAGAGGCGAAAAAAAGAAAGGGGTTTTACATTATGATGAAGTTTTTCCAGAGATTGGGCAAAGCTTTGATGCTTCCGGTAGCATGTCTTCCGGTATGCGGTATCCTGATGGGAATCGGATACATTCTGGCACCTGCGGCAATGGCAGGTGAGGTTCAGGGCTTCACGGCAGGAGGCCTGAGTTATTCCATCGGTCTGTTCCTGATCAAGGCCGGCGGAGCGCTGATCGACAATATGTCCTGGCTGTTTGCAATTGGTGTTGCAGTCGGCATGGCAGATGACAGTGATGGTACAGCAGGTCTGGCAGGCCTGGTTTCCATGTACATGATCACTACGCTCTTAAGCAGCGGTTCCGTTGCCGGTATCACCGGTCACGAGGCAGCTCCGGCGTTCGGCAAGATCGTGAACCAGTTCGTTGGTATTGTTTCCGGTCTGATCGGTGCGAACTGCTACAATAAGTACAAATCCGTAAAACTTCCGGATGCGCTGGCATTCTTCAGTGGCAAGCGTGCAGTTGCGATCTTCACCGCACTGTATTCTATCGTGGCAGCACTTGTTCTGTTCTTTGTATGGCCGTTAGTTTACGGTGCACTGGTTACTCTGGGTGAGACCTTTATCGGCATGGGCGCTCTGGGTGCAGGTATCTATGCATTCTTCAACCGTCTGCTGATCCCGTTCGGTCTGCATCATGCACTGAACTCTGTATTCTGGTTCGATGTAGCCGGAATCAGTGATTTAAGTAATTTCTGGGGCAACACCGGTGTTTACGGACAGACAGGTATGTACATGACCGGTTTCTTCCCGTTCATGATGTTTGGTCTTCCGGCAGCCTGCCTGGCTATGTATCAGACTGCAAAACCGTCTAAAAAGAAAATGGTATACGGACTGCTTGCATCCGCAGCATTCTGCTCCTTCTTTACTGGCGTAACCGAGCCAATCGAGTTCTCTTTCATGTTCCTGGCTCCTGGTCTGTATGTGGTACATGCTCTGTTAGCCGGTATCACCGCTGGTATTACCGTAGCACTTCCGATCCGTGCAGGCTTCTCCTTCTCCGGCGGTGCGGTAGATATGGTACTTAGCTCCTTCACTCCGCTGGCACAGAATCCGTGGCTGCTGATTCCGGTTGGCCTGGCTGTCGGCGTGATCTACTATGTAGTATTCCGTGTTGTTATCGTTAAGTTCAATCTGAAGACTCCGGGTCGTGAGGATGATGACGCAGATGAAACTCAGGTGAAACTTGCAAACAATGACTTTACTCAGGTAGCAAAGATCGTTCTGGAAGGCGTAGGCGGTCCGGAGAACGTAGCTTCTATCGATAACTGCATCACCAGACTTCGTCTGGAGATCAAGGATTACACGAAGGTGGATGAGAAACGGATCAAATCCGCAGGCGTTGCAGGTGTGATGCGTCCGAGCAAGACCTCCGTTCAGGTCATCATCGGAACCCAGGTACAGTTTGTGGCAGATGAATTCAAAAAGCTTTGCAAATAGCAGAGTCCTCCCTGGTTCCAAACCATAGATATGCGAAAGGGCTTTCCCCGGTACGGGGAAGGTCCTTTTGCGCGTCTCTGGAAAAACGGAAAAAGTTTTGCTTTGCTTCACAGAACGGTCATATTCTTCTGGTAAGATGAAATACAATTGCAGATAGAAAGAAGAGGGCGATATTTATGAAACTCAGACAGGGAGAAATGAAGAAAACCATGAAGGGCATTCTGGCAGGAGCATTTCTGCTGGCTGCTGGAAGCGCGGCTGTTTTTGCGGTTGGCACCGAGACAGAGCTTAAGGCTTACGCGGCCGAATGGCAGCAGGCAGAAAACGGAGACTGGACTTACAAAGAAGACGATGGCAGCCTGGCATCCGGCTGGCAGAAGATAGACGGTGTCTGGTATGACCTGGATGCGGAAAATGGGGCGTGGAACAGCCATCCGTCCCTGGATGAGACTTCCGTCTGCTATCTGGTGGAGAATGCGGTAAACCGTGCCGGCTGGTTCAACAGGGAAATTTCTGAGGATATTGTGCTGCATTACCGGGTAGACAGCAAAAACCAGTACAAATATACCGTTGTAGTTCAGGAAGAGAGCCGCCCGGATGAGATTGGAAGCACCTTAAAAACCTTTGAGGTCGACAGACGGACCGGAACAGCCAAGGATGTTTCCACGAAGATCGTATTGGATCTGTATGAATAGAACTTACAAAAACTAAGTTTTTAAAAAAAAGAATTAATTTTACTTATGACATTTCCTGCATTATAATATGATTATCAACAAGGAGTTAAAGCATTGCAGGTTCGTGCAAAACCGCAGTGCGAGACGAAGAAGGAGGAAATGTATGGCACGTTTGTATGTCAAGATCAAAGACCAGGATAACGTTGTTGTAGCTGTTCAGGATCTGAAGGCCGGCACCGAGATCATGGAAGGTCTTGTGACCAATCAGGACATTCCGCAGGCTCATAAGATTGCTCTGTGCGATATCCCGGCAGGCGGAGAGATCATTCGTTACGGCGTTGTTCTCGGCTATGCGATCAACGATATCAAGAAGGGTGACTGGATCAATGAGCATATGCTGGATCTCCCGCAGAGCCCGTCTGTAGATGATATGGAGTACGGCACCAACCTGGTACCGGTGGAGGATCTTCCGATGCCGACCAGAACCACCTGGATGGGTTACCGCAATGCCGAGGGTCCGGCAGGCACCAGAAACCTTCTGGGAATCGTAACCACGGTTCAGTGTGCGGCTGGCGTATTAAAGGTAGCAGTAGAGCGCATTAAGAAGGAGCTGCTTCCGAAGTATCCGAATGTAGATGGTGTGGTAGCAGTTACCCATCCGTATGGCTGTGGTGTTGCGATCAACGCACCGTTAGCATATATCCCGATCCGCGCGATCACCAATGTCATCCGTCATCCGAACTTTGGCGGTGAGATCATGGTAGTAGGCCTTGGCTGTGAGAAGCTGACCTATGACCGCGTGCTTCCGCCGGAGGATATCACCCCGGAGAACGTTCTGACTCTTCAGGACTACGCTGGTCATGACGCTATGATGAACGCAATTCTGGAAATGGCAGATAAAAAGCTGCAGAAGCTGAACAAGAGAACCCGTGAGGAGCTTCCGTTAAGCGACCTGCTGATCGGTATGCAGTGCGGCGGCAGTGACGCATTCTCCGGTATCTCCGCTAACCCGAGTGCAGGTTACGCAGCAGATATGCTGGTTCGTGGCGGCGCTACCGTTATGTTCAGTGAGGTTACCGAGGTTCGCGACGGCGTTCACATGCTGGCAGCACGCTGCCCGGATGCCCACACCCGTGACCGTCTGGCAGAGGAGATGAAATGGTACGACAAGTACCTTGCAGAGGGCGGCGTAGGCCGTGACGCAAACCCGACTCCTGGCAACAAGGCAGGCGGACTTGCGAATATCGTAGAGAAAGCAATGGGAAGTATCGCAAAGAGCGGTACCAGCCAGATCGTGGAAGTACTTTCCCCGGCTCAGAAGCCGACCAAACATGGCCTGATCTACGCAGCTACCCCGGCCAGTGACATCGTCTGCGGACCGAGCCAGGTTGCCAGCGGTATCGGCCTTCAGGTATTCATGACCGGACGCGGAACTCCGTATGGACTGGACATCAGCCCGGTTATCAAGGTCTGCAGCCGTAATGAGTTAAAGAACCACTGGTTCGACCTGATCGACATCTCTGCCGGTGATGTGGCTACCGGTGAGAAAACCATCGCAGATGTCGGCCAGCAGATCTTCGACATGATCCTGGATGTGGCAAGCGGAACCAAGCAGCCGTACAGCGACCAGTACGGATTCCACAACGACATGTGCATCTTCAACCCGGCACCGATCACCTGATCCTGCCGTCAAAAGCAAATTAAATTCAAAATTCAAAGAGGACTGCCCTCGGATGGGGTGGCCCTCTTTTATAGCTTTCAAAATAAATAACCCGGAAAAAGCCGTATGAGTGGCTTCTTCCGGGTTTTTTACAGATTCAGATTATTTTATTTGGTCTCGTTTTTCTTAAGCTCAGCCATCTTCATTGCGCGAACCTTAAGCGGCAGTCCGAACAGGGTGATGAAGCCGTCTGCATCGTGGTGATCGTAAAGATCGCCGGTGGTGAAGGATGCCAGGGACTCGCTGTATAAGGAGTACGGAGAAGTAGTACCAGCTTTGATGATGTTGCCCTTGTATAGTTTGAATTTGACTTCACCGGTTACATACTCCTGAGTGGAGGTTACGAATGCGCGGATTGCGTCGCACAGCGGGGTGAACCATTTGCCCTCGTAAACAACCTGAGCCAGCTTGTCGCCCATCTCTTTCTTGACTTCCATGGTAGCACGGTCAAGAACCAGCTCCTCCAACTGCTTGTGAGCCTCCATGAGGATAGTTCCGCCAGGAGTCTCATAAACGCCGCGGGACTTCATGCCTACAACACGGTTCTCAACGATATCTACGATACCGATGCCGTGTTTGCCGCCGAGGGTGTTCAGCTTGCAGATGATGTCAGCAACCTTCATCTTCTCGCCGTTTACGCTGGTCGGAACACCTTTCTCGAAGGTCATGGTAACGTACTCACCCTCATCAGGTGCTTTCTCCGGGGTATTGCTTAATACCAGAAGGTGATCGTAGTTCGGCTCGTTTGCCGGATTCTCTAACTCCAGGCCCTCATGGCTGATGTGCCATAAGTTACGGTCACGGCTGTAGCTGCTGTCTGCTGCAAACGGAAGATCGATGCCGTGCTGCTTGCAGTATTCAATCTCATCTTCACGGGACTGCAGAGTCCAGATATCAGTCATACGCCACGGAGCGATGATCTTGATGTCCGGAGCCAGTGCCTTGATGCCCAGCTCGAAACGGATCTGGTCGTTGCCCTTGCCGGTAGCGCCGTGGCAGATGGCAACTGCGCCCTCTTTTCTGGCAATCTCAACGAGGCGTTTCGCGATGGCCGGACGGGCCATGGAGGTACCTAACAGGTACTTGTTTTCATAGGTGGCGTTTGCCTGTACGCACGGAACGATGTAGTTCTCAGCGAAATCATCTACCAGATCTTCAATGTATAATTTGGAAGCGCCGGAGAGCTTTGCTCTCTCCTCTAAGCCATCCAGCTCATTTCCCTGACCGCAGTCGATGCAGCAGCAGACAACATCGTAGTCGAAATGCTCCTTTAACCACGGGATAATTGTAGTGGTATCCAGACCGCCGGAATATGCAAGAACAACTTTCTCTTTCATCTCAAAATCCTCCTTGAGTAGTCTATAAAAATGGTTTTTCAAATTTGCGTTGTCATGTAAGACTTCATAAATATACAACAGTTTCTCGGATTATGCAAGAACTAATTGCATATTTTTCAAAAAAACATTGCATAATATGCATATGTGATGTATAATTATGAAAACTCGCGGGGGACCGTGCGCATCATTTTGCACATGGATCCCTGAGAATATTTGGAAAAAAGTATTTTCTTGTGATGGAAAAGTACTTATAATGAAACTCAGTAAACGGCTCTGCGGCACCTTCTTTTATTAGCAAGCCGCAGAAGTGAATATTTATAAACCGCAGGAGGAACGGCTATGATCAAGGCTGGAATTATCGGTGCGACCGGCTACGCTGGAGCGGAGCTGGCACGTTTGTTACTTCAGAGAGAGGATGTGGAAATCGTATGGTACGGTTCCAGAAGTTATGTGGGTGAAGATTTCGCTTCTATATATAGAAACACGGCACATGCTGTAAACGAGCCGTGCAAGGATGATGACATGGCAAAGCTGGCAGAGATCGCGGATGTGATCTTCACCGCAACGCCGCAGGGCTTCTGCGCATCCCAGGTGACCGAGGACATCTTATCCAAAACAAAGATTATCGATTTAAGCGCGGACTTCCGTATTAAAGATGTAGATGTTTATGAGAAATGGTACAAGATCAAACACGCAACCCCGCAGTTCATCGGTGAGGCAGTTTACGGACTTCCGGAGATCAACCGGGAGAAAATCAAGGGCGCAAGACTCATCGCGAATCCGGGCTGTTACCCGACCTGTTCCTTCTTAAGTACCTATCCGCTGGTAAAGGAAGGCATTATCGATCCGAATACCATGATCATTGATGCCAAGTCCGGTACTTCCGGCGCAGGCAGAAGTGCAAAGGTTCCGAGCCTGTTCTGTGAGGTCAACGAGAGCATGAAAGCTTACGGCGTGGCCGGACACCGCCACACTCCGGAAATCGAGGAGCAGTTATCCTACGCGGCGGGAAAGCCGGTGACCATCAGCTTCACTCCGCATCTGGTTCCGATGAACCGCGGCATTCTGGTAACTGCTTACGCATCTCTGGTAAAGGATGTGACCACGGAAGAGGTAAAGGCCATCTACGATAAGTATTATCAGAATGAATACTTTGTACGCGTTCTGGAGCCGGGACTTCCGCCGGAGACCCGCTGGGTAGAGGGCAGCAACTTTGCGGATGTATCCTTTAAGCTGGATCCGCGTACCAAACGTGTTGTTATGATGGGTGCTATCGACAATATGGTAAAAGGAGCAGCCGGACAGGCCATGCAGAACATGAACCTGCTGTTCGGACTGCCGGAGAATACAGGACTCAAACAGATTCCGGTATTCCCGTAAATAGGAAAGAGAAAGTAAAAGGGCCGGAGGCGAAAGCCTGAGCTTCTGACCGGGAAAGGAAGCAGCACATGGCAGGAACCATGAGTATTTTAGTCCGGGAGATGACCCTGGCAGATTATGATAAGGTATATGAGCTCTGGATGAGCATTCAGGGCTTTGGAATCCGTTCCATCGATGATTCCAGAGAGGGCGTGGAGCGGTTCTTAAAGCGCAATCCCACCACCAGCGTGGTGGCAGAGCAGAATGGCCGCATTGTGGGCGCTATCCTGTGCGGACATGATGGAAGAACCGGATTCTTCTACCATGTGTGCGTGGCGTCCGATTACCGGCAGCATGGCGTGGGGCACCGCATGGTGCATTTTGCCATGAAAGCGCTTCAGGCGGAGGGTATCAACAAGGTGAGTCTCATCGCCTTCAAATCCAACGAGGCCGGCAATGAGTTCTGGCACAACGTCGGCTGGGTGGAACGCAGTGATGTAAACTATTATGATTTCGTATTGAACGAAGAGAACATTACCAATTTTATTAAATAAGAGGAAGACAGTATGTATACAGTAATTGAGGGCGGCGTAACCGCAGCAGCAGGATTTCAGACCGCATCTACAGCGGCAGGAATCAAATACAAAAACAGAAAAGACATGGCAATGATCTACAGCGAGAAACCATGTAAGGCAGCTGGTACCTTTACCACCAACATTGTAAAGGCAGCTCCGGTCAAGTGGGATCAGAAAATCGTAAAGGAATCTGAGTACGCGCAGGCGGTTGTTATCAACGCGGGCATCGCAAACGCATGTACCGGCGCTGAGGGCATGGGCTACTGCGCAGAAACCGCCCAGGCAGCTTCCGCGGCACTGAAGGTTCCGGAGAGCGCCGTTTTAGTGGCATCCACCGGCGTTATAGGCATGCAGCTTCCGATGGATAAGTTAAAAGCAGGCATCGCGGCTATGGCTCCGGAGCTTTCCGGCACCATCGAGAGCGGTACTGAGGCAGCCAAGTCCATCATGACCACCGATACCAGAAAGAAAGAGGTCGCTGTTCAGTTTGAAATCGGCGGCAAGACCGTAACCGTAGGCGGCATGTGCAAGGGCTCCGGCATGATTCATCCAAATATGTGCACCATGCTTTCCTTTGTTACCACCGACATTGCCATTTCCAAGGAGCTTCTGCAGGAGGCTCTGAGCGCGGATGTGAAAGATACCTATAACATGATTTCCGTAGATGGCGATACCTCCACCAACGATACCTGCCTGGTTCTGGCAAACGGCATGGCTGGCAACGCTGAGATCACCGAGAAGAACGCAGATTACGAGGAGTTCTGCAAGGCATTAAACTATGTCAATGAGACTCTGGCAAAGAAGATGGCCGGAGACGGCGAGGGCTGTACCGCTCTGTTTGAGGTAAAGGTTATCGGAGCGGAGAGCAAGGCGCAGGCTGTGACCCTTTCCAAATCCATCATCACCTCCAGCCTGACCAAGGCAGCAATCTTCGGACATGACGCAAACTGGGGCCGTATCCTCTGTGCCATGGGTTACTCCGGAGCACAGTTCGATCCGGAGAAGGTAGACCTGTTCTTTGAGAGCGCTGCAGGCAGCATGCAGATCATCAAGGATGGCGTGGCACTGGATTACAGCGAGGAGCAGGCAACCAAGATCCTTTCCGAGCCGGAGGTAACCGCCATTGCCGATGTGAAGATGGGCAATGCGTCCGCAACCGCATGGGGCTGCGATTTAACATTTGATTATGTAAAGATTAACGCAGATTATAGATCATAAGATAACGTTTAATGGGAGAAATATTATGAAAAGTTCTGAGATCACAGAGTTACAGAAGGCAGAGGTCCTCATTGAGGCCCTTCCATATATCCAGCGTTTCAACCGCAAGATCATTGTTGTCAAATACGGTGGCAGTGCCATGGTGGATGAACAGTTAAAACACCAGGTCATCCAGGATGTGGTACTGCTTAAGCTGGTTGGCTTCAAGCCGATCATCGTGCACGGAGGCGGCAAGGAAATCAGCCGCTGGGTCAACAAGGTAGGCATGGAGCCGCACTTTGTAAACGGCCTGCGTGTGACTGATGAGCCGACCATGGAGATTGCGGAGATGGTTCTGAATAAGGTCAACAAGAGCCTGGTACAGCTGGTGAACGAGCTGGGTGTGAAAGCAGTCGGCATCAGCGGCAAGGACGGTATGCTGCTCCGCTGTGAGAAGAAGCTTTCCAAGGGCGAAGACATTGGCTTTGTAGGCGAGATCACCAAGGTAGACCCGCAGATCATCTACGATCTATTAGAGAAGGATTTCCTTCCGATCATCTGCCCGATCGGTTCTGATGAGTATTACGCAAGCTACAACATCAATGCAGATGATGCGGCCTGTGCCATTGCCCGTGCCGTAAACGCAGAGAAGCTGGCATTCCTGACGGATGTAGAGGGTGTTTACCGTAACTTTGAGGACAAGAGCTCCTTGATTTCCGAGATGACCGTAAAAGAGGCACAGGACTTCGTGAACAGCGGAAGCCTGGGCGGCGGCATGCTGCCGAAGCTGCAGAACTGTATCGATGCAATCGAGAACGGCGTATCCCGGGTACATATCCTGGATGGCCGTATTGCCCACTGCCTGCTTCTGGAGATCTTTACCAACCGTGGTATCGGTACCGCAATCTACAAGGATGGCGATGCGCGGTACTTCCATGAGGAAGCAAAATAAGGTTTGCGAAAAGAGGAGAAATACAAATGGAAAAACAGCAGTACATTGACCGTGCAGAGCACGCATTATATAAAGTTTACAACCGTTTTCCGGTGGTTTTTGACCATGGCGAAGGCGTAAAGCTGTATGACACGGACGGACAGGAATACCTGGATTTTGGCGCAGGCATTGCTGTTATGGGACTGGGATACAGCTGTGACGAAGTGAAAAACGCAGTGAAGGAACAGATGGACAAGCTTCCTCACATCTCCAACCTGTTTTACAATGAGCCGGCCATCAGTGCCGGTGAGAAGCTTCTGGCCGTATCCCAGATGGACAAGGTATTCTTCACCAACAGCGGTACCGAGGCCATTGAGGGTGCGTTAAAGATCGCGAAGCGTTATGCCTACAACAAGGGCATGGCACCGGATTACGAGATCATTGCCATGAAGCATTCCTTCCACGGCAGAAGCCTGGGAGCCCTTTCTTTAACCGGAAATGACCACTACCAGGAGCCCTTCGCTCCGCTGATTCCGAATATCAGATTCGCGGAGTTTAATAATCTGGACAGCGTGAAGGCATTGTTCTCCGATAAGACCTGCGCCGTTATCATGGAGACCATTCAGGGTGAGGGCGGCATTTATCCGGCGACCGAGGAGTTTATCAAAGGTGTGCGTGCCCTTTGCGATGAGCATGATGCCCTTCTGATGTTAGATGAGATCCAGTGCGGTATGGGCCGCAGCGGCGAGATGTTCGCATGGCAGGACTACGGCGTGAAGCCGGATGTCATGACTACTGCAAAGGCTCTTGGCAATGGTACTCCGGTCGGCGCGTTCCTGGCCTGCGGCAAGGCAGCAACTGCCATGGTACCGGGTGACCACGGAACCACCTATGGCGGCAACCCGCTGGTATGCGCGGCAGCCAACGCAGTTCTGGATGTATTTAAAGAGAAAAATATCGTTGGCCATGTCAAAGAGGTTGGCGCTTATCTCTATGAGAAACTGGAAGAGCTGGTGGCAGAGTATGACTGCGTCATCGCCCACCGAGGCAAAGGCCTGATCCAGGGCCTGGAGTTCAATTCCGCAGTGGGCCCGGTTGTCACCAACGCTCTGTTAGAGCAGCATCTGGTACTCATCAGCGCCGGTGCCAACATCATCCGTTTCGTTCCGCCGCTTGTCATTGAGAAGGCAGATGTGGATGAGATGGTTGTGAGACTGAAGGAAGCGATTGAAGCTGTGATGAAATAAAAATGACAGAAAAAACATAAAAATGAAGCCAGTGGTCTGGAAACTGCATAGGTGCTGCAATTTCCGGGCTGCTGGCTTTATTGCTATATATTGACAGGGTGGGCAGGTGACAGATATAATCAGGGCAGAGGATTGAGCCACCGTTTCCAGATAACGGCGGTGACAGGCTGAAACAAAGGAGGATACTATTTTGAAGATTGCCGCATTTGAAGTGCGCCCGGATGAGAAAACATCGTTTGCCCGCTGGGCAAAGGCGTATAACGTGGAAGTGAAAGAGTACAGCGAGATTCCGTCTCTTGAGAATGCAGATCTGGCGGCAGGATGCGAGGGGGTTACGTTTCTTGGCCAGGGAAAAATTAACCGGGAACTTTTGGCGGAATATAAAAAACTTGGCGTAAAGTGCGTCTCTACCCGCACCATTGGCAGCGACCATATTGATCTGGAAGCCGCAAGGGAGCTTGGGATTCTGGTCTGCAACGCGAATTACGCGCCGGACAGCGTGGCAGATTTCACGATCATGATGATGCTGATGTGCTTACGCCAGTATAAGCAGGCCTTCTGGCGTGGATATGTCAATGATTTTTCTCTGGCAGGACTGGAAGGAAGAAATTTAAGCGCCATGACGGTGGGCGTTATGGGAACCGGTCGTATTGGCCATCGGGTCATTCAGGATTTGCAGGGATTTGGCTGCCGCATTCTGGCGTATGATGTTGATCAGAACGCGGAAGTGGCAAAACTGGCAGAGTATGTAGATTTAGACACCCTGTATAAAGATAGTGACATCATCACTCTTCATATGCCGCTGCTTCCGTCCACTCATCACATGATCAATCAGGAGAGCATTGCAAAAATGAAAAAGGGCGTGATTCTGGTCAACTGCGCCCGCGGTGGCCTGACGGACACCGAGGCGCTGATTGATGGCATTGAGTCCATGCAGATTGGGGCGCTGGGCATGGATACTGCGGAGGGGGAGGAAGGCATCATCCACTGTGACCGCAGAAGTGACATCATCGCGAACCGCAACTGGTTTTACCTTCATCAGTTCCGCAATGTCATCATGACCCAGCACATGGCATTTTACACCGAGCAGGCTGTAGACAGCATGGTACAGTGCGGTATTGAGGGAATCGTGAAAATGGCAGAAGAGGGAACATATCCCACTATGCTGGATTAATTGTCCATGCAATTCAAAGACAGAATAACGGATGGAGGATACCCATGGTTTACAATATGGATTTTCTGATTGCGGCAATGGTAATATTGCTGCTGATCCTGTGGAATTTTCTGGGGCAGAAAAGAGCAGATGATATGAATAACCAGATATTCCTTTTCTTTGCAGTCCTTGGAATTCTGGATGTGGCAGCGGAGCTGCTCAGCAATTATTATATTTCATTGGGAGGTGAAGATTTCGGCCTGGCAGCAACACTGGCGACGACCGTCTTTTATCTGTTTCAGGCCCTGCTTCCGTTTACCCTGATCTGCTACATTGTAACGCTGCATGATAACAAGATGATTTCCGCAAAAAAATGCTGCTGCCCGGCCTGGCTACGTTTCTTCTGATCGGTCTTGTTCTGATCAACCCGTTTACGGAAAAGCTGTTTTATTTTGACCTGGCAGAAGGATATGTGGAAGGACCCTGGTATAAGCTGATGTATTACAGTGCCATCTGTCATATGGCAGCAGCCTTTATCCGCATTATGGATGAGTTTGGAATCCCGCATGACTGGATCCAGTTTGAGATCACGGAAACCGTTGCGACAGAATATAACGGAAGCATCAAAAAGGTCGCAGATGACTTTACAGCAGCCGGGGTCCGTCTTTGCCTGGATGATTTCGGCTCCGGATATGCGAACCTGAATACGGTGATGCAGCTTCCGTTTTCCTCGATCAAGCTGGACCGTTCTCTTCTTTTTGATATCTGCAGCGATGAAAAACGGGCTCAGTTTTATCAGAGCTTGGTGGAAACCTTCCGGAGGATGAATTACAGGATCGTGGCAGAGGGTGTAGAAACGGAAGCGGAAATGAGACTGCTGAGCAGCTGGAATGTGGATATGATCCAGGGCTACTATTTCTCAAAACCGCTTCCGCAAAAGGAACTTCTGGAATTGTTAAAACAGAGTTAAGCTTAAGAATATTTGTTATTCTTTGAGTGCAGCAGCGGCCTCGCTCTGGATCTCGTCAGAAAGAATGGAGGTGCAGTGCGGGCAGCGTGTTGCCGCGATGGCAATCTTTGTTTTGCAGTACGGGCATTCTTTTTCGGTCGGCTTTGCAGGCGGTGCCGGTTTCTTGTACAGCTTGTTCAGCTGGCGGATGACAAGGAACACGACAAAGGCCATGATCAGGAAATTGATCAGCTGGGTTGTGAACAGACCGTACGCAATGACGGAAGTCTGCTCTTTGGCGGCCTCCAGGGTTGCGTAATGCTCGCCATTTAAGGCAATGAACATATTGCTGAAGTCAATTTTTCCAGTGATGAGGCTTAATGCCGGCATGACAACATTTTCAACCAGAGAGGTGATCAGGCTGTTGAACGCGCCGCCGATGATCACAGCGACTGCCATGTCGATCATGTTGCCTTTCAACGCGAAGGCCTTGAATTCTTCCAGAATCTTTTTCATAGGTAGTCCCCCTTACATAATCGATTAAAAACAGTATAGAATTTGCGGCGGAAAATGCCAAGATTGGGTCGGACTTTCGTTCAGATAAAGACGGAAGCATAAAAAATGCCATCTTCATGGCGAAATTCGGCCACACCCTGATGACGCTGCGCAATGGCCCGGACCGAAGCGGTTCCGGTGCCAAAGCCCTCGTGTTTGGTGGAACGGAATTGGCCGTTTTCTTCGATGGGAGCGCTGCAGCAGGTATTGTCTACAGCCAGTGCAATATGCCCGCGTTCTTCCCGGGCGCGGATGCGGATAAAAGGAGCGGTGTCCGTGCAGTCCCGGCAGGCATCCAGTGCATTTTCCAGGAGATTACCGAGAATGGAACATAATTCCGGTTCATTGATGGAAAGCTGCTTTGGAAGCTCAAGACGAACGGAAAAGTCAATTCCGGCTTTGCGTGCTTCTTCCCCATAATAGCAGACAATGGTATTGACTGCATAATTTTCGCACCAGGTCCGGCCGGTGTCTGGGGGAAGCGTCATGCGGTACTGTTCGATATACGATTTCAGATCCTCGGTTTTCCCGCTGCTCAGATAATGGTCGATCACATTTAAATGCTGACGCAGGTCATGCCGCGCCTGGCGGACGGTTTCCATATGTCTGGAAAGCTGCTGATACTGCGTGCGCTGGATGGCCAGGAGCGTTTCCTGCTGGGCCGCCCGTTCTTTGAGCACGGTCTGCTGGCGGATGATATCAAATGCTTCCAGAAGAATGGAATAGACCAGGACCGTCATGAGCAGCAGCCATATCCTTGTCAGAATAAAACGTGGGGTGCGGACCACATCAATACTCAAATCAAAATTGTGAACGCAGACAATAAAAGTGCCCGAAAATGGAAGAAACCAGGCCTTGTGCCAGAATGCTGGGCTGTCTACCTCAAAAACCCGTTCCCTGGCATTTTTCATGAATCTGAGTCCCAGAGGGAGCGTGAAAAACAGAAAGACAAAGATAATCAGCATACTTTCATTGTGAAGTGAATAAAACGTTAGATCCGAACCGGAAAAGAACCAGCTTTCCAGAAAAAAGCAGATTCCGCGAAGTGTGACCATAAAGTTAAAAATGAAAAAGCACAGGAAAAGCAGTTTCCATGCATTGGCTTTTACACATAAAAAGTAGAGGCTTAGGCAGACCACGGCAAAGATCATATCCGTTATCCGGGTAGGTTTTCCGTGTGCAACAAGATATACATAGCAGGATGACTGGAACAGCTGTCCCAGAAAAATGAAAAACGTAATGCTTTTCAGAGAAAAGCGCAGCTGTTTCCGGAATGGAAACAGTGCCAGGATAAAAAATGGAATCGAGTACAGCGTTTCACAGAGAAAAGCTTTTCCAAATACATGCCAGTTCATAAAGTTATTCCTTTCCGGAGAGAGTCAAACAGATACGCTACAAATGCTTCTTTGGTTTCCTTTTTCTTTCGTCGGCTGCAGAAGATGCATTCACCATTTTTCAGGTGGATGGTACCATCCTCCTGAAAGTCGCCAACCTGTGAAAAATTGAGGAGAAGTCCGCGGCCGCTCATATAGAAGCGTCCGCTCTTGGGAAGCAGGGCCAGAAGTTCTGCAAACGAGAGGCGCGCAGAGATATCTTCTTTTAAAGTATGGATGATCAGCCGGTGATTCTGAGTCTCCGCATACAGAAAATCGTCCAGAAAAATCCGTTTCGCCGAGGTCTGTCCCTGACCAAGTGCAGCCTGAATCTCAATATAAGCCGGCTCAGCAAGAAATGTACGGATTTCATCAAGACACCAGGACAGAGCATTTGCATCAACGGGTTTCAGCAGGTAATCAAGTGGATGGACACGGTAACCCTGCAGTGAATAGTCACGTTCTGAGGTAATAAAAACAAGGGGGATCCGTTCTGCGATGCTGCGCAGTTTTTCAGCAGTTTCAATGCCATTTAAACCGCTCTGATCCAGCATAATATCCATAAAAACCGCATGGTAAAGGCCGGGGCGGAAGTGTTCTAAAAAATCCTCACCGCTTTCATAACAGTCAAAATCTGCCGTCTCGTTATGTTTCTTAAAATTCTCCTGTATCAGCCGGATCAGATGTTCCTGATCCATAGCCAGATCTTCTACAATTGCAAAGTGCATCAAGGCAGAAACCTCCATTATCTGTAAGTATAAGCAGAAAGCCAATGACCAATTTGGTCGAGGATTAACCGTTAACGTCGATGTGGTTTTCAGAAATATTTATATTTAGTATGATTATAATACAAAATTCTCCGAAGAGAAAGTAAATGACAGGACAATAATAAAAAATGATACGAATCATAATGGCAGACATGAGATATGAATAATCCAAAAGGCAGGTGGAATGATGATACGGATCGTAATATATGGAGAACATGCGGAAGAGACGGATGGACTGGAAAGGATGCTGCGCGCAATCTTAACGGAAAAACAAAGGTGGCCGGTCATCCATACTTATATCGGAAATCTGGAAAACTATCTGCATTTTGTCCGGGGAAATCCATATCTGATCATGCTGGTTTCCGCAAGGGGGGAGAAGGGAGCACAGATTGTTCAGAGAATCCGGGAAAATAATCCTGCCGCCTCTCTGATCTGGCTGTCAGATGAGAAAAACGCGCTGGAGTTCTGGAAACTTCATGCAAATGCTTTTGGGCTCTTTCCGCCAGAGAGGGAGCAGCTGGAGGAAGTTTTGACAGACTGTCTTTCAAGGACGGAGAGGAGACGGTAAAGTCAAATAAATCAGCCGGAATATCAATGGTCGGAGGTGCGCATATGCCAAAAACAAAATGGAATCTGAATACCATATACATATCGGAAAGACTGGGGAAAGTGATGTGCTGGTCAGCTTCATTGATGAATATGGAGACAATACAGAGCTGATCTGGCTCTGGGATCCGGTGGAGCGCTATGTGTTCCGGGAAGATCTTTCTACCATTGCCATCGGTGAAAGTGACCAGGATGCCGAACAGGATATGCATCTGGAAGCAGACGCGGATTTGGTTACGAATCTGGAAGACTATGTGGGACTCTGGGAATACCAGGGGGAGAACCGCTGGCTGCGCATCCACGATGATTTTACATGGGAATTTGTAAATGATCAGGATGATGTGATTGAATCCGGTGTGCTTGTGGTGGAAGAAAACGGAATCACCCTTCGCTTTGATGGAAGCGGTGACACCCTGCAGCTTGACCTTACGGTCAGCGGCGATCTGATGGATCTTACCAATGGCGGAAGTCTGTTCCCGGTAGAAGCAATCCAGTCCAGCGTGCCTTATTTTACCAGAAATGGCCTGGAAATGAATGCCGAAGTGGAGCTTGGTACATTCCTGCTGGCGAATGGCGCAAGCAGCTATTCCGGGAAAGGTAATGGCTACCGCCGGAGTGACTGCTATTGGGAGATTACGAAAAGGGCGGACGATATCCATGATGGCATCCGCGATCTGCACTTTGACGCAATCTGCTATATCCCGGAAAGCGCAATTTCAAGTGCTGCGAATGGAACGGTCGTTGTGTCCAGCGAACTGTACGATGCATATACTGGCATGTGGCTGACAGCGGGATCCACATTTAACAACAGCAGCCGCGGCGACAACTATTATCTTCATACCGTCAGCTGGAGAGGAAACAGCTATCTGATCGAATTTACCTATTCCACGGACTGGAATTTCCAGGTGGGTGACTGGGGAGCGGTTCTTACCAAAAGCTATTCTGTCTATATGCCGGCTGATTACGATGGACTTGTGTTCGCGGCTCAGGCGGAGCCGGACACCTATCAGGAAAGTGCCAGAAAGATGCAGATGGACAGCATCTCTCCGGAAGCCTGTGTTCTGGATCTTGATACGTTAGACCCCTACAGCAGTCTGTATTTCAGCCTTTGCGATTAAGGAGGAGCTTTATGAAGAAAAAAATAAGCGGTTTCGATTCCCCAAAACCGATAAAGATGACAGATGAGCAGTTGTCGCAGGAACTGCATAAGAGTAAAGGCGGCAGGGCTGGTGGAAAGCTTCTTTCGCTATTGGGTGGAGCTGTAATTGTACTGGGCATTATTCTGGGCGGAAATATGGTCTTAATCATTGCAGGCGCTGTGCTGCTTGGCCTGGGGCAGATGACGCATGGAAGGGTCAGAGATAAGGCGAGCCAGCAGACCTTTGACACCATCGCGCCTGACATCCTGAACACAGTTTTTGACCACATAGAAATGAACAGTACGACGCATCTTTTAAATGCGGAGGATACGAACATTCCGCTGCCCAGCCATAATTACTGCAGCGGCAGCGGGTATATCCGGGGAACATATCATGGTATGACCGCAGAGCTGTGTACCGTGAAGCTGACGGATGTAAATGAATTCCAGCGTGAGGAGACCGGGCTGTGGGAAAAGAATGAGCGGGAGATTTATACGGGTCAGTGGATGCTGTGTGAACTGAATCAGGAATTTCCGACCTGGCTTACCATTTGGCCGCGGGACAAAATGGATAAACTGTTTCATGCTCAGACAATCAGGACCGGAAATGCGACCTTCGATAAGCGCTTTAATCTGAGCAGTGACAACGAACAGGAAGCACTTCGTATCCTGAACAGCAGCCGGACAGAGCGGATCCTGAATCTGTCGGACAGATCTTTTGGGAAATTTTCCATCAATCTGAACCGGGACGGGAAGCTGTATATTGCAGTCCACAGCGGGCAGGCATTTTTTGATATTGGTAAGGGAACAGAAAATCCCGGGCAGCTCCGTCAGCGCTATGCCCGGGAAATGAAGTGGTTTACAGACATGGAGGATGTATTCCGCATCTCCAGTCTCTGAGATACAATTTGTATCCGGACCGGAGGTTTTTGTTTTATGAAAATCAATACACTATGAAATATTGGATGATATAGACAAACATCTATAAGGAGTATAGAAAAGTCAGCGCATTTCCGGATGATTTCAGATCATATCCAGGAATGCGCTGACTACTTTCGGCATATACCGGCTGCGCTTGTAATAAAAATTTACTTCCCGGAAGGCATCCTGATGGTTCAGCTTGTAGTACACCAGATGCTCCTCATCCGGTACATGGCGGATCAGGGTGTCGGAACTGAAGGAGATGCCCATGCCCTGGCGGGACAGGTTGTAGGCTGTGATTTGCTGGTCCAGCTCCAGACGGATTTTGGGCAGAAAATGGGCATTGTGGAAAATCCGGTCCGCGCGTTCCCGGGTGTCATTTCCGCCTTTTAACAGCAGGAAGCTTTCATTTTGAAAATGTTCCAGGGAGACCGGCGGAATACGGGAGTTTAAATGACGTTCTTCCAGGATGTCGGCGGCGGTCAGCGCGTAGTTTTTCATGGTCTCATTGACTGAAAAGCGAGCCGGAACCGTGAGCAGCAGATGCTCTTCGCAGAAAAAGCGTTTACCGTAGACGGAACTGTCCATACTCCGGTTGTCAATCAGAAGATCCAGGGAGCCGGAGAAGAGCCGCTCGGTCAGTTCCGCGGTGGTGGCCTCCATCAGATTCAGGTGCACCTGGGGATAC